>JABLTS010089172.1_pt1 | contig 181628 bp, 166 predicted proteins | sample 7160081 | NCBI WGS metagenome assembly JABLTS01 (sample SAMN14651231, study PRJNA627086) | human gut metagenome | isolation source: feces | host: Homo sapiens | reverse complement strand
TTGGGGTCTAAAGTGATGGACCTGTCATACCAATATAAAATGACTATCCCTAAAATTCCAATCACAAATAAGATATTTTCACATATTTTTCCTGCTTTTTTCCCCTTGCTCTTATTCATTGTCTTTTCCCCCTAATGTATAGTTCAATTCAGTACCTTTCTTCCTGCTTTTTAAATCTGTATAGTACCAAAAATACCAGACCTCATCAAAAGCTTTATATTCTACGATTCCGTCCGGTTTCTGTCCTTCCACAGTCAACTTATTTATGCTCTCATTCTCTCTTAAGCAATATCTCATTACATTGCCAGCTGAAAATCTCTTCTCCTTAGGATACGCACTAAGATCCTGCATATAATAATCTCCGGTCCACAAATTATAACCTACTACTTCATATTCACTCTGCTTTGTTGTCCGCCCTTTTCTTGACATTGTCATCGGATGTGTTTCCAGAAAGGCATACCGGTCTTTACCATCTATTTTCTCTTTCTTTAATTTGACCCACGCCCTACAAACCTCACTATTTCCTTTGTATGACTGACATAGCATAATTACATAATTACTATTTTCAAAAGTTGCAATAACATGATCTATACTTTTTTGATACTCCTCTCCTTGCTCATTCCCTATCGCAGAACCTGCAACAGCCTCCTGTATGGTTGGATAAAATTTTTTCCCCTTCAGTCGTTCTTCTTCTGTATTTAGACTAAATGTCCCCACTCCCGTATATACAGCCTCTACTTCCAATTCTTTCTTTTCTTCTGTATCTTCTTCTGTTGGATTAATCAGACGTAAAATGGATGAAATACTTGCCTGTACAGCCAGGAGCAAAATAATCCCACCAAACACGCAGATTATCTTCTTTATTACATTTAAAAGTTTTTTCATGCTACTCCTCTTTACTTTCTCATATTTCTAACATTGAAACTTTAATGAATAATTTCAATGTTAGAAATACTTAAATTTACTATGACAACTTCTCTCAATTTAAACACGATGTTTTAACCATGAATAAACCTGGAAGTCTTTTGATTAAATACTCATATAACACAGGTGATGTACTTGCTATATATCTGGTCAGTACCACTATAAGTCCATCATCTAAAGCACCTACTAAACTCCCATCATCACTTACTATCACTGCTAATACGACTAAGGCCAAAGATATCTCTACTAGTTGTTTCCAATTACATATATTTTCTTTCGTTGATATCACCCATTTTAAACTGTTAAAATCTTCAATCTCAGTTCCATCCGGTAATGGAAATGGAATATTTTCATATCCGCCTGACATATTACTCATTACTCCCAGACCATCTTTATCAATATAGAATCCTGAAGTCATATTATAACTCCCATTTTCTCCTACATCTGTTCCTGCTGACACTGTAAGAGATACTTTCCATGTTTTCGGATTTCCATCCGTTCCAGAAATCCGAATTCTTAGATAGTCCATTATTCCTGCATTAACTCCCCATCCATTACTTTTCTTCTCCCCATCATTTTCCATAACAATGATACTTCCACCCGTATGTATCTTCACTAAATATTCAATATTTCCATCCTTCCTTTTATCAATTATTTCATCCGTACCATATATTTTTTTTCTCCAATCATTATCTACTAACCACCGTACAACTTCACTTACCGATTTATCTGCTTCTGCTTCCGATGGCCATTCACCTGTCCTGTCCACAAATATCATCGGACTATTAAAACAATAAATATAACGGTTCTGGCTTAATGGTATATCTACATAACCGGCTCTTATATCGTGTGCCGTAAATCTTCCCACTTCCGGCATATATTCTCTCGCTTTTGCATAAAGTGTCTCTGCATTAGAATCACGCATATATCCCGTGTAACCAAATGGTTGAATCCGATCTGCATTTTCGTATAAATCGTTTCCAAATTCATCATAACCATACTGCTCTATACTTGTTCCTTTTTCATCAAATATATCTAAAGGACTTCCCTGCACATCGGTAAGATAGCTGTATACTCCTTTAGAGTTTTTCAACAAAGCCAGTCTGTCATCCCAGATATAATTCTCTCTTTCTCTCCCGTTTTCAATACTTATGACATTCTGATTTTCACCATTATAGTCTACTGTATATGTGACTTTTTTACCGTTACTTTTTAAACCGACTCTATTTTCTAAACCATCATAAAGATATGTTACCTTTTCGGATAAACTCTCGGACTCCTCCATACGATTTATTGCACCATACCGATAACGGTGAATAGTTTTTCCATTCTCGCAGATTTCATTGAGATTTCCTCTCTTATCATAATGATACTGTTTTTCTGTTACATCCTGTTTTTCAAAAAGGAGTTCTCCTGTCTCACTATAACGATACACTGTTTCCTGTTTCTCGTTTTTCGTGTAACTTTCCTCCTTGATTCGGTTTCCGAAAATATCATAGGTATATTTACGATACAATTCTCCATCTTTTTGTATATCTGTCAGCCTTCCAAGTACATCATATTCATAACTGTAAAAACCATTTTCTTCATTACTGATACTCCGTTCTTTCTGAACCCCGGAGAGTCGTCCTATGATATCGTATTCATAGCCAAAATGATCTATAATACCATATTTATTCCTGCTCTGAAGGTGTTTTAATTTTCCCTGCTGATTATACGCACATTCAATATGAACACCATTTGGCAGTTCTTTCTCTGCCAGCCTTCCCTTTTCATCATACCGGTAACGGATACTTTCTTCCGCTCCCTCTCCGGTTCTGGTCAGCAGTTCCTCTAACCGCTGTCCTTTTCCATAACGGTACTCTGCTTCCGTTCCGTCCGGATAGACCAGGCCCGTGCGTTCTCCCCTCGTTCCATAACGGCAGCTTACGCTCTCTCCTCCCGGATAGATGGTCTGCACCACACGGCCTAAAGCATCATTGATGAAGGTTGTGGTTCCATTCCAGTCTTCCACTCCGGTCAGGTTCCCTGCCGCATCATAATGGTACTGTGCCCTGCGTCCGTCACCATACAGGATCTCCTCCCGTTTTCCTGACGGGGTATAGCGGTAACGCGTCTCATATCCGTCTCGGTCTTTTTTTAGGACTGCCCTGCCTAAAAGGTCATAGCCATAATAAGTGCTCCGTCCAAGGGCATCTGTCTCGGCCAGGATGTTCCCTGCATGATCCCTTTCATAAGTACAGAGGTCTGTTCCTCCCATGCAGACTCGGATCAGGCGGTCCATGGCATCATAAGCATACAGGGTTCTTGTCCCTGCCGCATCTGTGACTGCACAAAGGTTCCCGTTTCTGTCATACTCCCTCTTTGTGGTATTCCCCATGGCATCCGTGACACTTATAAGGTTCCCCTGTGCATCATAGGCATAGCTTTCCTTCTGTCCCAGGTTTCCTTCCATGGTTATCACACGGTTTAACAGATCATATCCGTAACGGATACTTTCTTCCCCGGGACCGCTCCTTTCGATCAGGTTCCCGCTCTCATCATACCGGTATGTCTGGCTTGTGCCGTCCGGGCAGCGGAGCGCCCGCAGCCTTCCTCCTGCTTCTCTTTCAAATGTAATGACTCCGCCTTCTGCATCCGTGACCGTCTCGATATCCCCTAAGACCGTATAGCTGTATTCCGTACGGTTTCCCATCACGTCTGTCTTTGCATGCAGAAGTCCCGCTGCATTATACTCATAATGCGTCTTATATCCGTTTGCATCCGTTTCGCAGACCAGGTTCCCGTTCCCGTCATACTCATAGCTCTCTTTTTCTCCCTGCGGTCCGCAGTGCCCTGTGATCCTTCCCAGGACATCATAGGCATATCCTGTTACATTCCCTAATGCGTCCGTCTCACGGATGCATCTGCCTGCCGCATCATACTCATAACGGGTCGTCTCCCCAAGAACTCCTGTCTTTTGGATGAGGCGGTTTCTTTTATCATAATGGTAATGCTCCTTTCCTCCGTCCGGATGGTACACGGTTTTTAGGTTCCACATCTCGTCATACTCATAACGGGTCGTGTTCCCGTTCGCATCCGTATGGCTCTCCGGAAGGTTTAAGGCGTTATAGGTAACGCTTTCCTCGATACCGTCCGATGTCCGCATTCCGGTCCGCTTCCCTCCTGCCCCGTAGGTGTACTCTGTCCGGTTCCCCAGGGCATCCGTGACTGCACAAAGGCGGTCTGCCTCATCGTATTCATAATGCGTCTCCTCCCCACGGGGTCCCGTACTCCGGATCCTCCGGTTCAGGCTGTCATAGGCATAACGGGTGGTATTCCCCCATGCATCCGTAACACCCGTAAGGTTTCCGTTTTCATCATAGGTCAGACGGATCTTTGCCCCGTCTGCAAGACGCACCTGCTCTGGCCGTCCGTGTTTTGTCTCTTCCCCATAAAGGAATTCCGTACGGTTTCCGCTGTTGTCTTCTGCACAGGTCAGATGTCCCTGTCTGTCCCATGCAAGTTTTGCCAGCATCTCCCCGTTCCTCGTCAGGCTCATCAGATGGTTGTCTGCATCATAGGTGGCATTCACCTTGTTCCCCATCGCATCTATGGTCTGGGTCAGGTTTCCACGGCTGTCATAAGCATGACGGGTGGTATTTCCCAGGGCATCCCGGTACAGGGTCAGCTGTCCGCGGCTGTTATAGGCATATGTCTCCTCTCCGTCCTCATGGATGGTTTTCGTGTTCTGGTACCTTCCGTTATGGCAGTGGACCGTCCGGCTTTGGTTCCTCTCCGTCAGCAGTACCTGCCCTTCCTCCTCATAAGAGAATTCCATCGTGCTCCCGTCCGGAAAGGTCTGCTTTACCGCACGGTTCTCACTGTCGTATTCCGTATGGACTCCTATGATCCCTGCCGGGTTCAGGACTTCCTCCAGATTCCCGCCGGCATCATAACGGTATCCGGTTTCCGTGCCATCCGCTCCCTGCACAAGGGCCAGCTGCTCCCCTTCATAGCTATAGGTGATACTCCTTCCCGTATCATCCTGTATCCCGCTTAAATGCCCTTCTTCATCATAGGACAGGTGCAGGCTCATGCCATCGCTTTCCCTCGTGACACGCTCCAGTCTCCCCTCTGTCCAGCTTCGTACAATGGCTCCTCTGTCCCCATGGATCTCCCGGATGCTGTTCCCGTCTGCATCGAACACGGTCCGTTTCCCATCCCTGGTACGGTATTCCCATGCTCCATCCCGGTTGCGGAGTACGGCGGTTGTCCCGCTTCCATGGCAGGTTCCGTCTTTCTTTTTTACAAAGGTCTGTTCTTCCCCGTCTTCTAATACGACCGTAAGGCTCTCTTCTTCCTGTATCAGGTGCATCTCATGGCTGTGGCTCCATCCCCTTCCGAAGATCCCTCCACGTTCATCCACGCTGTTATAATGGCGTGTAAAGGACAGCTCCGGGATCCCCCGGATGACAAGGTCTGTCTTTTTGTACAGAAAATTTCCCGTACTGAGGTTTACGGGGTCCGCGCTCTGCTGCATGTATTCATGATCCCCTCCCTTTAAGGCGGCCAGGGCTTTGGACATCCTTTTATCTAAGTCCTCATCTTCTTTTTCCCATTTCATCCCAAGGTCTTTTATTTTTTTCTTAAATGCATGGTAGCTCCCCGGCTTGACTTTTCCCGGGACAAGTTCCTTAAGCTCTTTCGTCCTTTGGACTGCTTTTCCCGTAACGGATACGGCTTCTGAAAGATTCTTTCCTATCTCTGCATCCCCGAGGCTGATCTTCCTGCTGATACGCTGGAGGTCTGCCTTCAGATGACTGGCATAATCCGTATAGGTTCCCTTTGTTTTTGGCAGGCTGCTGCTTAATTCGGATGCCGCTGCCCTGAGTCCCGGACTGGGAAGACCGCTCTCTAACACTCCGAGCAGGGTCTGCAGGCTGTCGGACTGTGTCCGCAGGCTTCCCGTGCTTTCTTCTGCCTTTCCCATCAGATTTCCTGTCTTTTCATATATTTTTCTTATTTCTTCCGTGTGGAACGCACGGTCTTTGGCGATTCCCATGACTTTTCTCCCCTTTACATCTTCGCTTTTTTATATGACGTATCTACCTTTTGATATGATTTTGTTGCACTCTCTATCATTTTTTGTATTGCTTTTAATAGTTGGATACTTTCATCTACTTCCTGCTTTTCTAAACGCAGCTCTCTTACCATTGCATCCTTATATGTACCTTTACACTCATTCACTTCATTGATCATATCCGTATATTTTTGTTTTGCCTTTTCTAACTCTCCCTTCTTGAGATTACCCTTTATCTTTTTTGTCCGCTCTGCTACTTTTGTATACTCTATATCTATGTCCTTATTTTTCTTCATAACTCCTCCTACATTTTCTTTAATTTATCTTCATCATTAATTAGCTTTTCCATTGATGCAACTGCTTTTTCTGTAACACTAAATGATTCTGTCAACTTAGCTAAAACCTCTTTTTCATATAACCCCAATAAATCTTTTACCACACCAGAAACATCTTTTACATAAAATCCTTCTTCTTTCTTAACCAGTGCCTTAGTTTCCTTTATCTCTTGTTTTATTTCACGCATAATACTCGTATGCAAAGTTTTTAATCTGTCAAGTTGTGCGTATGCAGTTTCCTTCGCTATAACAATTTTTGCCATATCCTCTTCTCCTACTATTTTTGACGTTCCAATCCTTTATTGCTTTCCTCAAGAACTGATACTTTTCCTTCCAATGTACCTTTTAATTCTTCCAGTTGTCCAATAACTTTCTCTGCTTTTCCCATAATGCCATCAATCTCTTTGATTTTTGATTCATTTTTTTGCTTTACCGATGGTGCTGCCATACCTTCAAATACATTTTTCTTTTCCACCGTACTTGCAATACTGCATTTTCCAAACTCTTCTTTCGCTGTTTTCCATGCATTTACGGCATTTGTCATTTCTGATTTAATAGAAACACAACTGTCTTTCCAGTTATTATAATTTACAATAGACTCATTATTGCTATTTATCTGTGCATTAATCTGTGCAATTCTTTGCCTTTCCCGCTCTTTTTCCAGTGCTTCTGCCGCTTTTTGTGCCGGGCTCTTTTCGCTCATACTTTTTCTCCCTTTTAACATTTTGGTATCATAATCTTAGTTGACACTCCGTTTCTAAATAACAAACCTTTTGTAAATTCGATTTTCTCCTGATAAGGAACCGGGAAAATTTCCGCATTTCCCTGATCACCTAATACTAGTCCATGATTTGTACTTTTTATCCATGACGTCAACTCATCATAGCCACGGAACTTTGAGGCATGTATTCCAAAAATCATCATAACGCCCATATTAACTGCTCGTTCTAAAATCTCCGTAATCTCATCCTCATATTCTTCGTTTAACATATCTGTAAATGTATCTGCCTGATCAACAACTACATAAACCGGCTGCTGCTTTGATGCAAATTCACTAACTGTCATTTCAGGATTTTCTGTTAACGCCTGCATAAACTCTTCTTTTCGGCTTTCTCCTAAATAGGTCATCTCATCTACAAATCCTGAAACCTCTTCTTCACTCTGAATGAATGTAATGCCACCATATTCTCTGTAGCTGTTTAATTCTCTGCTTTGAGAATCAAACACATAGATGGATGCCTGATCATCCAATTGATTTAATATACATTTCATGACATTTGTTTTGCCCCGTTGATTGTCTCCAATGACAGCAAATGGCGAATGCATTTGAAGGATTCCCTCCTTCTTTACCTCTTCTACATCCAGTCCTAATATGATATCCGCTTTTGTATCATCTGCTGTCTCATAGTTCTCTAACATAGAATAGGTAAGTGTCTCTGGAAGTATCGGAATACTTTGAGCCTTTTCCTGTGGATAATATACATTGATCTGCTCTACCACAGATTGGATCTGTTCAATATAGTCGATCTCATTTTCAAAAGGCACTGCCGTATACAACTGCATAATGTTAATGCCTTTATAGTTCACCATTGCTCTTCCTTTTTTATCCGGAAGTTTATATTCTCCTCTTCCTACAATACCGGATATATCTGCCGCATCATACATGTAACCGGCAACTTTTACTTTAATATTATTCAGTGTTCCGTAACGAACACCATTCTCACTTAAAGCAGAAAACATCAGATAGATTCCCAGTCCGGCTCCATCTCTCGCAATCTTTGTGAACTCCTCTTCCTCATCAGAATCCAGTTCTCTTAAAATATCCATATTGTCAACTACTATCACAATTGCTTTTAATGGCTTATCTGTTAACTGGTTATATACGGAAAAACTTTGTGCAGAAACCTGTGCAAACTTCTGTTTACGCACCTTCATTTCTTTTTGGATCAGACGGAAGAATTTTCCTCTTTTTTCTTCATCATCATAGGTCATATAATCTGCTGTATGTGCCAGTTTTTTCAGTGGGATTAATGCGCTGTTTCCAAAATCAAAAATATAAAAGTTTAATTCTGAAACACGATTTTTTCTTGCCAGACTTAAAATGCAATTTGTTAACACTGTCGATTTTCCATAACCTGCCGCTGAAAAGAACCCAAAGTTACCCTCTGTCTCTAAATCAATCCAAAACTCTTCCTGGCTTTGTTGATCTGGAATATCTACCATACCTAGTGGAAATGATAAATCCAGTTTTTCCATTGCTTTAATTTCTTGAATTGTACTAATCATTTTGAATGGCAAGGATGGCAGCCATGGTTTTGGCACTTTTTCACAATGCTGTTCCTCAAAAATCTCCTCTATATAATCGACCACCGCTTCTAACTGTGTCCTTTTTTCACCGCTTTCGCTTTCATCATCTAAATTTTCATTTAAAAGTTCTCCCTGACCTAATTCATTGATTTTATAAACCCGGTCATCTATCTGTTCACTCATTCCTCCTGCTTCTACTGTAGCACCACTCCATGCTGACTGGAAAAGTTCATAAATTTCATTATTACCCACCTGTAGATAAGCACGACCGGGCTGTGTAATAAATGCCGCATCTGCTGTCTTTAAAATTTCCCGGCTGTCTGCTTCATCCTGTACTTTTAATGCAAGTTTAAATTTTGAGTTTGACCAGATCTGATCATCTACTACACCTGATGGTTTTTGTGTTGCTAAGATCAAATGTACTCCCAAGCTACGTCCGATACGTGCTGTGGAAATCAATTCTGCCATAAAATCCGGCTGCTCTTTTTTTAATTCAGCAAACTCATCACTGATTAAGAACAAATGTGGAATTGGAACGCTGGCCTCACCGCTTTTAAACAATTTATTATAGCCATTAATATGATTCACCCCATATTCGCTAAATATCCTCTGTCGTCTTTTTAATTCACTTTTAATGGATGCCATTGCCCGAAGGCTTTCTGCACCATCTAAGTTTGTGATCGTTCCAAGTAAATGTGGCAAATTTTTAAATAATCCTGCCATTCCACCACCCTTATAATCAATAAGTAAAAATCCCACCTCATAAGGATGAAAATTAACTGCCAGAGAGAGAATATAGGATTGTATGATTTCTGATTTTCCTGATCCGGTAGTTCCTGCCACTAATCCGTGTGGTCCATGTGCCTTTTCATGTAGATTTAAATACACATATTCATCATTTCCACGCACACCTAACGGAACTGCTAATGATTTATGTGACTGGCTTTTTTTCCAACGCTGTTCTGCATTTAATTCCCTTGCCTGTTGTATACCATACATCTCATAAAAGGTGATATTCTCCGGTATTTTTGATACAATTCCCTGTTCGTGTTGTAAAACACTCAGATTTCTCGCCATCCACTCTAAGCTGACATTACCTACCCTGTACAATTCCAAGTTCTTATTTAAAAATTTCTTTTCATTTAAAACAAGCTGTCCTTTCTTAGAATCTAATACTTCCATAACAGTCCCAATACTATCCGGCAGATTTGCCATCTGTTGTGTCGTATAGATTACAGAAAATGCAAGATTACTCCCATTATTGTCGATATATTCCATAATGGCATGAGAAGAAATAAGTTTTGGTTCATCTATTACAAATAAAAAATATGGTGCAAAACGCGCCTCGTTCTTTTTCTCTTCGCACTTCATCTTACGGTCTTTTAATATCTGTAGAATACTTCCGAGCACCTGATCTCGCATCTGTTCTGAATTAATCAACCCTCTTAAGTTCAATGCACGGATTTTACTATGCGGAAGCCATTTCATCCATGAAAATTCTTCCTCATATTCCTTGTCATAGATTGTAATTATCTGAAGATCATGATAACTTTGAGCAAATACCAGTTGTGTTAAAAGAATCTGTAACTGTTCATGAACATTTTCACGATCACCAACAATTCCCAAATGTGCTTTTTTCAAATCAACAATCATTGGTTTTTGTGGTATCTTTCCAAAGATTTCTTTTAAATGTTCCCCCTCTTCTTCCAATTCATCTGTTTCATATTTCATTGCATTATTTTCATAGTCAATTTTAAAATTAACTTCTGCATCCCAGTATCCTACTGCAACTGTCATGAAATCTTCATCATGAATATTTCTCTCATAAATACGCGGACTATATTCTCTGATCAATCGCTCCATTTCATCAATTTGAGGGTAATTATAAGACCACGCTTCTATTTCTTTTTCTCTTGCATGATTCAGTTCTTTTCGTTTTGTCACGAGATAATCCTCATACAGTTCCTCTCGTCTTTTATTTTTCTGCCGACATGCTTTTCTGTCATCAAAATATTTCGTTACAGTAAAAATCGTTGTCAGTACTGTAGTCAGAGCTGTCACGATAACAAATCCACCCATTTTCATTACAAGACTACTGATAATTGTTACTGCTGTCATTAGCAGAGGCGGCAAGATCATTTGTACCAGACTTCCTTTTCCCATAACGGACTTTTCCATCGGTGTTTGAATATCTATGGTGTCCTTTGGTAGTCTTTTAATGATCCTTGGAGATCTCTTATATTTAGGAAAACCTTCAAACTCATAATTTTCCGGATATAACTCCATAACATGAATCTGAATCCTTTCCGGCTCTGCCTGTATCATCAGGCTATCCTCTAAAAATACAATTTCACATCCTCCAACAGAAAATTGATCCTCTTCCCGGATCTGATAGCTACTCTTACCTGTTATCGGTTGTCCATTCCAACGACACTCACCCTCACTTCCCTGATTATAGACATGGAGTATTTCTCCGTCTACCATCGCAAGAACAGCACTATCTGCAATTTCAATATCGGCATTTTCTCTGCCAAATGTAATTCTTGGATTTCTTTCATAAATTCTTTCCGTACTTTTCATTATTCACCCATTCCCCTGTTTATTTTTCTTCCGTTAACTGTTCAATTTTTCCTTCTAAATCTGCTAACTTATCACTTTTATCTTTTCCACTTATTTCCGTATCTGTCTCTAACATATTCTTTTCTTTTAAATATGCATACAAAAGCAGATCATTATCAGATACCTGTTGTGCTATATTTTCCGCTTCTTCTGTCTGAAGTCTGCCTAATGCAATCCAATAGTCCAACACTTTTTCATTTGTCTCTAACGAAAGTGCGCTAATAGTATTCTTTTTCTGCTCTTCTGTCAGATTCTCGCTCTGAATATATGAATTGGCTAAAATATATTTATCATAAACAGACAGTCTTTTCATATCTACATTACGATATGCTTCAATCACACCACTGTAATTCATTTTCAGATAACTTTTTTCCGCCTCAATTACCGCACTTTTATATGGACGTTCCCAAATAAAATAGAAGCCTATCATAGCAATTGCTATTGTCAGAAATACTCCTGTAATTCTAAGTGCTACCTTTGTTCTTCTATACTTTTTGCGATTAACCTCTAACTTATTTTCTTTATTTTCCTGTAATGTTCTTTCATATTCTTCAAGCAAACAGGTATGTATTTTTTCTATACTTTTCATATCTGAAATATTTTTTAAAAAAGAATCTTTATTCAAAAGATCCATTCCACCATCATAGTAATCTTCAAAGGAATATCTATCCTGTAGCGCAAATCCTATCAATGCTTTATATTGATTTAAAAAATCCTCCTCTTCAAAGATTTCCCCACTTCCATACACATCACGAAACATTACTTTCACATGACGATGAATATCATAGTAAAGATTTTCAGGGTAAAGCTGTACTTTATAATGTTTACAAACCTCCGATAATTTAGCACAATCCATTAATGCTATCAAAATCTCTTCTCTTTTCTCTGATTTTATTTCTTTGAAATTCTGAGTACCCTCTGTCTCATAAGAAAATAAAATCTCTTCTTTACTTTCTTTGTAAGTACTTTCTAAAAATTCTTTTCTTGAAAATACCAATCTGCTCCAATCATACTGATTTTGTGCTGTCATATCTGCTTTACGAATGTTTTTCTGTATAATTTGACTCATAACTGCTCTCCTCTATCATTCTTTCTTTTTTCTTTTTTAAATATCGATACCAAATAATTACAAAAATCAGAACTATCACGAGAATTCCTATCCCTAACATTCTCTGTGACTGCTGTTCCGCTTTTTCATAATCTTTGTTCATGATAATTACCATTCTCTCCTGAAAAAGAGTTCCGGTAATCTGCTCATTTGTGTTTTTCCTATTGTATGTATCTATAAAAAGGTTCTGATATAGGTCCTTTTCTTTTTTTCCATTCTCTATGTTTTTGATCCGCGTTTCTTCCATCCGGACATCTGTAAATAACTGTATTCCATACAAATCAGATAGCGAATTATAAGTATTGGTTTTATTATGAACAATATCCGTATTCAAATCCAGATCCTGGTCTGTACTGTCTATTGTACTCTGTGTTTTATATATGTTGATTTCTTTACTCATTATTATCCCCGCTCAATTCTCAATACATCCCCTTGATAAATTCGATTTTCACGATAAGAATTATTTACCGGAATCCACCTCTTTTTCCGAATAGAGTAAACCGTCTGCGGCAACTCCTCCATTGACATTGGAAGCATGGAACATTCTGCTAATATTTGCAATGTATGTAAAATACTGCTCTGCTCATCTGCCTGGATATCATAAGAATCTGCACCCATTTCAATTGTAACAATCACTCTTCTCCACCTCATTTCTTTAGGATTCCGGACTTTCCTGCCCGGAATCCGTTTACTATTACTGTACTTTACTCTTTGAATAAGCCTGATCTAATGCTTTCATATCGGCAATATAATCCTCTGTGGACTTGATCAGACTATTCACTACCCCACGGGTTTTATCGAAGTTCTTTTTGAGCTTATCATAATCGGCTTTATAAATTGGGCTGGCATCTGCTGTCCATGCTCCACATAAATTTCCAACTGCTGTTGACATATTTTGAGCTGTTGTATCAAATGCTGCGCTTGCCTTCTTCAAATTTTTGATTTCCTGCTCCATAGTGGTATATTCCATACTTAATGATTTTCCCATAATCATATCCTCCTGTTATCGTTCTGTTTGTTTGTAATCCAATGGATCTACGATAAACTCATATGCTTCCCTGTAAGGAAGATTTCCTGCTCTCGTAAATCCAAGTTTCTTTGTAAATCCTGATAAAATAGATGAATTCGTCCTGTTATTTGAAATACGCGACTCTTTTAAAGAATCCATCTGTTTTTTTACATTTTCTCCGGTTTTTTCATTTGCTTTCTGCATATCCTCCCGAAGTGTCATAATGTTTTCATTTGTAAGATCATATATATCGGATGTATAATCCAGATACTGCTTACCTGCGGTATTCATATTTTCTTCTATTTTCGTTACACCATCCGCAAGTGCACCAATCTTATCACCCATTTCCGTATAATTCATATAGGAATATGGGTCAAATGCATCTAATTTTGATTGATAGTCTGACTGGTTCCCCGAAAAATCTTCTGCCTTCTTTTGAAATTTTTCCTGTAATACCTGGTTTTTTGCTGAAATCACATCTACAACCTCTTCCTGAAATGCTTTTGTAACATTCTCTTTTGGAAGTTTATAGTAATTTTCCACCTTTTTCAGATTGTTTTCTTCAATCTTTGTTGCTTTTTCTAACTCAATCGGAGCAACACTGTAATTCAGTTCTTCCCAGGTAGTTGCAATCTTGGTATTTAATACTTTTGACAGATACTCTGTTAATTTTACAGGTTGTTTCGCAACGTCCACATCCTGGCTATCTTCTGTGCCTGTGATCTGCAAAGCTTTTTGAATCCTTGTCATATCAGGCTCCTCTATTACCGGCATTCCACTATCTCCATTTGGCATCGGAACATTTTCTTCCGTTTCTGCCAGGCTTAACGTTTCCGGATTTTCCGTTTCCGTTGTTTCAGTTTCTCCCGGGTTTTCCGGCTCTGTTGGCTTTGGTTCCTCCGGATTCTCCGGTTCTGTCGGATCTGGTTCCTCCGGATTCTCCGGCTCTGTTGGATTTGGCTCTTCCGGATTTTCTTCCTCCGTTTTCAATTCATCAATTTGAGCTAGCAGAGCCTGGATCTGGTCATTATATTCCTCCTCCGCTGCCCCGCGAATTGCCTCTGCTGCCTGTTTAAATCTCTCATTTTGCTGCTTTTGATTTTCCTTGAACTCCGCAATTTTTACTTCTAAATTGTTCTTCTGTTCTTCTAAAGAGTTTTTTTGCTCCTCTAACAGTGTTTTCTGTTCCTCTAAAGCATTCTTCTGCTCTTCTAACAGTGCTTTCTGTCCTTCTAAAGATACTCTTTGTTCTTCTAGCTTTTTCTCATATGACTGTTTTAATTGTTCTGTCTCACTTGCATGCTTACTATTTAACGCCTTTTGGGTCTTTTCCACATTTTCTTTTGTTATTTCTTTAACACTTGCTTTTATTTCACCCTGCACCGTTTGATCCAGATATCGCTGAAGATCCAAAGTATACTCCTCAAGAATTTTTTGCACCTGTTGACGATTCTGTATATTTTGTTCCTTTAAAGAAGAATCCACTTTTTTATTCACTGCATCAAAGACATTTTCTTTAACACTATTCTCAATGTTGTCACGGCTTGTCTTCAATTTTCCATCCGTCTGCTTTTTGCCATAAGAATTGATTTCCTCTACCATAGACTGTTCTAAAAGACTTCTTTGTCCTTCTACTTTTTTATTAGACTCATCAATCTCATTGTTGACACTCGTAATTCCATTTTCAATCGTTGATTTACCTTTTTCATCTACTAACGGGTTAACTTTAGACACTCCTGTCTTTAAATTCTCCAACGCAGTAAGCATAGAATCCTGATCATCTGTAATTTTATCGTAATCCTGTTGACCATTATCAAGTGCATTATCAAACTGCTCTCCTATAGATTTGGCTGTATTTTCCAGCCCCTCACTTTCCTTAGATAAATCAATTGGACTAATGACCTCATTGTTCTCTTTTAACTCTGTAAACTCTACTGTCTGTATCAATTCTTCTGCCGAAACACCTGACAGATTTTCTCTTTCCGAGTCGTCATTTGCAAGTATTGTCATTGAACCATCCTGTACATTATGTACTTCCTTCAAAATTGCATCTAAAAATACATATGATACATTATTTCGGATACTGTCCTGAAAGGCGGTAAGTTCATAGATCATATTATCTCTGTCCTGTCCCTCTAAATGTGGGTTGATCTGATATTCAAATACCGCTTTTTGAGGTGTCCCATTAATACTGTCAACGGCTGTTGAAAATGTAGAAGGTATGATAATATATGCTCCATACAAATCTTTTTTCATTCCGTCTTTTGCTTCTTCTATAAACTTGTAGTCTGATAGCTTTCATCCGGGTATTCAATCAGTTTTGCAGCATAGTAAATCTGCTCTCCCTTCTTTTCGACGCCGGTATCCAGATTAATGACAGCAATCCTTTCCAGATTAGCATGGAAAGTCACTGAGCGAACAGGCGTTTCCTTTACCTTACCGACCATTCCTTTGACATACGGTCCTCCAATCATACCAACAGTAAGACACATAACTCCTGCAAGGATTTCAAATAACAGTCTCTTTGATTTTTTCTTTGCCGTGATGACCTCCTCCTTTAATTATTTTCAAAACTCTTTCACCACCTTTCGCTTCCACAAAGTCAGTTTCGCTTATATGACAACGTGGTATTTATTTTTTTGCTTGGGATTCTGTTTAATAAAAATTAGACTTAATTGAAATTTGAATTGTATTGTATACTAACTCTTAGAATGCCCTACAATTTCTCATACCCCATATATTTACTATTTTATGATTTTTCATAAAAATTTCAACAAAAAAATGCCTGTTTTCGACAAAACAGACATTTTGATGAATTTCGACAATTTTCGATCTAATAGCCGTTTGGATTCTTTTTCTGCCAGTTCCAGGAGTCACGGCACATTTCTAAAATTCCGTATTCTGCTTCCCAGCCAAGCTCTCTTTTTGCTTTGGATGCATCCGAATAGCAGGTTGCAATATCTCCGGCACGGCGAGGCTTGATCTCATATGGAATCTGAATTCCGGTTGCTTTTTCAAAATTCTTTACCACATCTAAGACACTGTATCCCACTCCGGTTCCCAAATTGTAAATGCTGAGTCCTGAATGATCCTCTAACTTTTTCAAGGCTTTTACATGACCTTTTGCTAAATCCATAACATGGATAAAATCACGCACTCCGGTTCCATCCGGCGTATCATAGTCATTGCCAAATACACCAAGGGATTTCAATTTTCCTACTGCAACCTGTGTAATATAAGGCATCAGGTTGTTTGGAATCCCATTTGGATTTTCTCCGATTAAACCGCTCTCATGTGCGCCAATCGGATTAAAGTAGCGAAGCAGTACAATATTCCAATCCGGATCTGCCTTTTGAATGTCCGTCAGAACCTGCTCTAACATGGATTTTGTCCAGCCATACGGATTGGTACACTGACCCTTCGGACATTCCTCGGTGATCGGAATCTGTGCCGGGTCTCCATAAACGGTTGCTGACGATGAAAAAATCAGATTCTTCGCATCATATTTTTTCAATACATCCACTAAAATCAGGGTTCCGGTCAGATTGTTGTGATAATATTCCCACGGTTTTTCTACCGACTCACCAACTGCTTTTAAACCTGCAAAATGAATACAGGAGGCAATATTCTCTTTTTCAAAAACGCTCTCTAAAAAATCTCTGTCTAAAATGTCACCTTTATAAAAAGTAACCTCTTTTCCGGTAATCTCTTTGACACGCTCTAAAGACTTCTCACAGGAGTTGCTCAGGTTGTCAACGACAACTACATCATATCCGTTTTCTAAAAGTTCTACACAGGTGTGGCTTCCGATAAATCCGGCACCTCCGGTCACTAAAATACTCATACCGTTTCCTCCTTAAAAAAGGACAACTTCTGTATTTCACATGAAGTTGTCCTAAATTTCATTAAGCTACTTTACTTTTTGCTAATTCTGCTAATGTTGCAAATCCTTCTGCATCATTGACTGCCATCTCTGCTAACATCTTACGGTTCATCTCAACACCTGCTAATTTTAAACCGAGCATGAACTGGCTGTAAGAGATTCCGTTCATACGAGCTGCTGCATTGCTACGTGCGATCCATAACTGTCTGAACTGACGTTTTCTCTCTTTTCTACCTGCATAAGAACTTGTTAATGCTCTCATTACAGACTGTTTTGCAACACGATACTGTTTGGAACGGGCTCCTCTGTATCCTTTTGCTAATTTTAATGTTCTATTATGTTTTTTCTTTGCGTTCATTCCGCCTTTAACTCTTGCCATGATCTTTTCCTCCTAATCTGATTCTTATAAATATGGTAAAATCTTCTTCATATTCTTAACGTTTGTAGAATCTACTAACGGCTGCTTTCTCAGATTTCTCTTGGTCTTTGCAGACTTCTTGGTTAAGATATGTCTTCTGTATGCTTTATTTCTCTTTAAGTTTCCGCTTCCTGTCTTTTTAAAACGTTTTGCTGCTGCTCTGTTTGTCTTCATTTTTGGCATGATATATTCCTCCTAGTTGTATTATTTTTTCTCTGCCAACACCATAGAAACGCTTCTGCCCTCTACCTTTGGTGCTTTTTCCACTACTGCCACCTCTTCTAACTCTTTTGCGATGTCATCTAAGATGTGCTTGCTGCTATTCATATGCGCCATTTCTCTTCCCCTGAAACGCAGGGTAACCTTTACTTTATTGCCTTTTGCAAGAAACTTGCGCGCAGAATTCATTTTCGTGTTCAAATCGTTTGCTTCAATATTTGGAGACAGACGAATCTCTTTGACCTCAACGGTTTTCTGCTTTTTCTTTGCTTCTTTTTCTTTTCTCGCCAGTTCGTATCTGTATTTTCCGTAGTCAATAATTTTACAAACCGGTGGTTTTGCCTTCGGTGCAATTTTCACCAAATCCAACTCTGCCTCTTCGGCACGTTTCAAAGCTTCTCTGGATGACACGATGCCAAGCTGTTCGCCGTCCGGACCAATCAGACGTACTTCCTTATCTTTGATTTGTTCATTGATCATTAACTCGCTAATGGTCTTATACCTCCAAATTATTATTTGATTTTGCTCGAAAAAAAAGTGGATAGGCAGACTATCCACAATCATTACTCAAATAAACATTGTCATCTGAAATATGAACGCTTAGTCGCTCATTTGCGCTAAGGTGAGAGTGGATACTCTACTTTGTTTTCTAACAACTTCATTACTATATCACAGACCTTCTGTGATGTCAATTGTTTTGTGAAACATTTTTATGTCTGTTCCTTTACAAGACTCCAGTCTAAGAATTTTTCTCACTGACGGTCTTGACTAACTCTTTCATTCTCTCTTCGATTTTTTTCAGGGTATCTGTATTTTCCTCTTCGGCATTCATGGTCTCACCTGCATGGGCAGACACTTCCTCTGAAACGGCGGAAATGGTCTGAATGGACTCCATGATCACACGGTTTGCCTCTTTTAACTCCTCTACACTGTGTGTCAGATTTTCCACCTGGCTTTGTATTGCAAGGGTATTATGCTGGATGGACTGAAAACTTCCCGCGGTATTCTCTGCGGACTGTTTTTCCTCATTGATACCGGAGATCATCTGGTAAATAACCTCTACCACTTCCGTAATGGCAGTCGATACGTTTTCGATCAGCTCCGTAATATGTACCGTTGCTTCATTGGTCTGGGATGCCATGCCGGAAATCTCCGTTGCCACTACCGCAAATCCTTTTCCTGCCTCCCCGGCTCTTGCCGCCTCAATACTTGCATTCAGTGCAAGCAGGCTTGTCTGGGAAGCAATGCTTTTGATCAGTTCGACGATCGTATTCATCTGCTCCATGTATTTATCCAGTGTCTGGAGTTTTTCCGCAACATCTGCACCATTTTTTACTGATACTTCTACTTTTTGTACCAGTACCTCCATGTCTTGATTTCCGTCTTTTAAAACGGACAAAGTCTGCTGCATACTGTCTACGATCTGCTCGTTCGCATCATTGACAACATCTACTTTCTTTTGGATCTCTTCTGTCTGTAAAAGCTGATCCTGTACGGCTAATGCTGTGTCGTTTGCTCCCACGGAAACGCCCTGCATTGCTTCTTTGGTAACACCGGATGCACGCTCTAATTTTTCTAAATCTATGTAAGTTGCCTCAATTCCTGTCTTTAAGGTCTCAGAGAGTTCCTCCATATTCTTTAAAACTGCCTCCGTCTGGCTTTGCACTTTTTTGATCCGTCCTACCTTGTGCTCTGCATTGCTCTGTGCAGTTCTTGCTGCCATAATCGAATAGATTCCCACTAAGATCATGATCACGACCTGGATAATCGCAGAATCACTGCCGGCATAACCGAATCTTCCGGTCTTTGCTCCGATAATTCCCACTAGCAGGCTTTCAATTACGGTTCCTGTATTGATCATAATGGAATACCGCACATCATTATATACGGAGACGATCAGGATCATAGGTATTACAAATGCAAATACCAGATTATTTTTTGCCGTAAACAATGCAACACTATAAAAAATCGCAAAACCGATGGCAACAAAATGCTTGATCATAGGTGTGTTATGGTCTTTTTTCCAGTACACCAGTTCCAGTCCCGCCGGAACCAGACCTAATATGGACAGTCCAAGCACATACAGCCATGTCTGCAATCCGGTCGCTGCCTGTAAAACACAAAACGTCAACATTACCACCGTATCAATGATATATGCTATCATTGCTGTCCGGTTATTTCGCTCTACATCTGTAATTACTTTTTCTTCCATAATACTACCTCACTCAACGGTTTTTTCCGTATGTTTCTCTTTGGAGTCTATCGTTAATATTAACTTTATTGTACTATATGGATACTCTTTTCGCAAGGTGGTTTAGACACTTATCTTTCTACTTGACCCAATGGAAATTGTTTGAGAAAATGAAGAAAATATCTATCCAGAAAAGAGGTTTTTCCATGATCGATCTACATGTACATTCTACAGAATCCGATGGCACGGACACACCGTGCGAACTTGTCACACTTGCAAAGCAGGTGGGGCTTCATGCCTTTGCCCTGACTGACCATGATACCATCGGCGGTTTGAAGTATGCCCGCCCGGCTGCAAAAGAAGCCGGCATTGAACTGATCCCGGGGATTGAGCTGTCTACCGACTACGAAGGAAAAGAAGTGCATATTTTAGGATATTATATTGATGAAAACAATCCTGATTTTTTAAAGCATCTGCATACTTTTGTCAACAGCCGTGACCTTCGTAACGAAAAAATGACGGTCCTTTTGCAAAAAGAAGGTTTTGCGATCACGATGAAAGATTTATATCGTGAAAATCCCGAAAGCGTCATTACCCGTGCTCATTTTGCTAAATATCTGGTGGAACACGGAATGGTCAAAGACCGTGAAACCGTGTTTGCGAAGTATCTCGGAGACGGATGCCGCTGCTATGTGCCACGCGAAAAAATTGATCCGTTTGAGGCGATCCGGTTGATCCGGCTTGCCGGCGGCGTTGCATTTTTTGCACATCCGGTACTCTGTCATATGAATTTTGACCATTTAAAAGCTTTTATCTTAGAACTTAAGGAACATGGCTTAACCGGCATTGAAGCGATCTATTCTGCGAACTCTCCCGGAGACGAACGGAATTTTTGTCAGATTGCCAAAGAATATGATCTATTGATCAGCGGTGGTTCTGATTATCACGGAGCAAATAAACCCTACCTGCATTTAGGCACAGGAAAAGGCGGCCTTTTGATCCCGGATGAGATTCTCATTCCGATCAAAAAAGCCGCCGGGGTGCTTTGAGGTGACATCTGATATTCTTACTATCCGTGATCTGTTATGATTCGGATAGTAAGAATTTTTCAATTACTTCTGCGATTCCAGCCTCATTATTCGTGCGTTGCGTCACATAGTCTGCACACGCTTTCACTTCCTCTTTTGCATTTTTCATTGCAACTCCGATGTGTGCCTCCTGCAGCATCGGGATATCGTTCCTTTCATCACCGGCTGCGACGGTGTTTTTGAGCGGAACATCTAAGTATTCACATATGAAATCCACACCGGCTGCTTTTGTTGCTCCCGGTGGGCAGTATTCTAAATAGGTATCCATGGAAAAAAGACTGATGCATTTTCCTTTCTGCCACTCCATATTATCCCTCTGGAACTGTTCTAACTTCGACTTGTCGGTCAAATGGATCAGCATTGCCTTTTGCGGTTCTTCATCTAACACTTCAAATACATCCTCTACCACCTGATAAGAAAGCTTTGTATGATTGCGGTATGCTTCTAACTCCGGGGAATCCTGCGTTGTAATGATCTGATTTCCTTTGTAAGTCTGGATGTAAAGCCCTGCTTTTTTTGCACGTTCAAACAGTTCTTTGACATAGGAAAGAGGAAGGGATTCTTTTTTTAAGACCTTTTCATTCCCACAATCATAGACAATCGCTCCATTGTAGGCAATCAGATAACATCCCTGCATCATCAGTCCTAAATCCTTTGCCACTGCTTTTGCACTGTCTAACGGTCTGCCGGTTGCCACAACTACATAGTGGCCAAGATCTAACGCTTTTTGGATCGCGGTCATATTTTCTTTTGGAATCTCCTTTTGGTCATTGAGCAGTGTCCCGTCAATGTCTGCAAATAAAATCTTTGTTTCCATTCCCTGTTCCTCCTACTGTCTGTCATCCTCTGCCTGTTCCGCCGGAATAAAGACACGTTCTCTGTGTTCTTCTTTTTCTTCCACGAAGCTGTTTTTTGCTTCCTCACAGAACTGCTCCTGTGAATTGACTAACACTTTTCCACGTTTATCGACTTTCACATACTGACCGTCGGCATTCAGAATATGGGCTTTGACGTTATCTGCAAGCTCTACTTCTAAGATGTGCATCACCTGTTTTTTCAACTGTTCATCCTCTACCGGAAACAGGATTTCTACACGGCGATCTAAGTTTCTTGGCATCCAGTCTGCACTTCCCATGTAGACATCTTCAAATCCGTCATTATAAAAATAGAAGATCCTGCTGTGCTCTAAGAAGTTTCCGACAATGGAACGCACATGGATATTCTCGCTGATCCCCGGAATTCCCGTTTTCAGACAACAGATACCGCGGACTACTAAATCGATCTTGACCCCTACTGCCGATGCTTCATAAAGTGCCGCAATGATTCCCTGATCACAAAGAGAATTCATTTTTGCTACGATCCTTGCTTCCCTTCCAGCCCTTGCATTCCTTGTCTCACGCTGGATCAGGCTTAAGAACTTTTTGCGGAGCCAGATTGGTGCAATAACCAGTTTATTCCATGTAGACGGCTCGGAATAACCTGACAACATGTTAAAGACTGCCGTAGCATCCTCGCCAATGGCTTCGGAGCAGGTAAACATTCCGCAGTCTGTATAGAGCTTTGCCGTGGAATCATTGTAGTTTCCGGTTCCTAAATGAACATATCTGCGGATTCCGTCTTCTTCTTTTCTTACCACCAGTGCAATCTTGCTGTGAGTTTTTAAGCCGACTAAACCATAGATGACATGGCATCCGGCTTTTTCTAATTTTTTCGCCCAGACAATGTTGTTCTCTTCATCAAAACGTGCTTTTAACTCTACTAAAACAGATACCTGTTTTCCATTCTCTGCTGCCAATGCCAAAGATGCAATGATCGGCGAATTACCGCTGACACGGTACAGGGTCTGTTTGATGGCAAGTACATCCGGGTCCACTGCCGCCTGACGGATAAAATCCACGACCGGATCAAAGGTCTGGTATGGATGATGTAACAGAATATCTTCTTTTCGGATCGCCTCAAAGATGTCGCAGCCTGCCGGGATTTTTGGCACCTTCTGCGGTTTGTACGGTGCATAACGCAGATCATCACAGCCTTCCATACCATAGACTTTCATTAAAAATGTCAGGTCCAGAGGTCCGTTAATTTTATAGATATCGTCCTTTGGAATCTGTAACTCTTCCTTTAAAAAATGAAGCAGTTTTTTGTCGATCTTATCCTCGACCTCTAATCGGATGATCTCGCCCCACTGACGTTTTTTCAACTGCTTTTGGATTTCCTGTAATAAATCCTCTGCTTCGTCCTCATCAATGGTAAGGTCTGCATTTCTCATGATACGGTATGGATAAGCACAAATTACATCGTAATTTAAGAAAAGCCGTTCCATATTTTTTTCAATGATCTGCTCTAACAGGATAAAACTGTGATTCTCTCCATCCGGGATCGGTATGATACGCGGTAGTACTCCCGGCACCTGTACCGTAGCAAATTCATAGTTTTCTTCTTTCTTTTTCTCACCTTTTTTTAATAAAAATGCGGCAATGTTCAAGGTCTTATTACGGATCAGCGGAAACGGACGGGAAGCATCCACCGCCATCGGCGTAAGCACCGGATAAACCGTTTCCTCAAAATATTTATCCACAAATTCCTGCTGCTCTGCGGTCAGTTCTTCAAAAGCATCGATGATGCGGATGCCCTTCGCCTCTAACTGTGGCACTAAGGAGCGGTTATAGGTGGAATACTGCAGCTCCACCAGTTCTCTGGTTGCCACATTGATCTTTTCTAACTGCTCTGTTGCCGTCATTCCCGCAATATCTGTTTTTTTGTAATCCGCATGCACCATATCTCTTAAGGACGCGACTCTTACCATGAAAAATTCATCGAGATTTGAGGATGTGATACTGACAAATTTTAAACGCTCTAAAAGAGGAATGGATTTATCCCGTGCTTCATTTAAGACTCTGCCGTTGAATTTGAGCCAGCTTAATTCCCTGTTTTCATAATATTCCGGGCTTAAAAAAACATTTTTTTCTTCCATTGTTTCCTCCTTATAACTTTCTCTTTTCCCGAAGAACCGGTTTGATCCCAAAGATTGCTTCAAAGCTGTCTGATTTATTTGCCAACAGTCCTTTTTCTAAAATAATGTCATCTTTTGTTTCTACCGTGATGAGAAGTTCTTTATTTTTTAATACGACTTTGCTCGTACTGAATTTCTGTTTATGGCTGCGGTCTAATGCATTAGACACCCGAAGGATGGCAGCTAACTTCGCTGCTGTCATATAGCTTTGTACATCCATTTTATCGGCTACCCGTTCATAGGGGTCTAACGGTCTGGTGTTGTAGCGCACGGTACTTGCCACGATCTCACGTTCTAAATGGGACAGTCCGATGATCTCTGATGCCATGATGATGTCATAGGCACAGTCCGGTCCGTTGGCAAGACTGACAAATTTTCCACAATCATGCAGGATGGCTGCGACCTGAAGCAGCAATAGTTCTCTGCTTCCCATACCATGTACTTTCTGAATTGCATGAAAAATCATGGTTGACATTTTTGTCAGTGCATCAATATGCGGCGAATAGCTGTGGTAACGTTTCGACAGGTTGGTCGCCGCACTTAATACGTCGTTATCAAAATCATGTACGGATTTTAATAATTTATTCTCACTTGCATACTGATATGCAATACCATCACTGATATTATTTCCCGGAACCCAGACTTCGCCGGTTCCAAGCTCCTGTGCAATGCAGCGGTACATGACAATGGACGGCACTAACAGCGGGTCAACCGTAGATAGCTTTAACTGCTCCGCCACGTCCTCCGGATTCTGTCTGCCCAGCTCCTTTAAATGCTCTGCAAACACTTCTGTCTTCGCCGTCTTAATCTTACCGTTTCCCTGAATACTCTCCATCAGTTCTAAGCTGTAATCACCTAAAAAGATCAGATAACGCAGTTCTCTTTTTTTCAGATACATCGCCTTAAATACTTCAATCTCTTTGTTGATCAGCTCCTCCATCTGCTTTTCAAAACGGGCAACCGTATTTCCGATCCCTGCAAGCTGTTCCTGCAAACGCATGGTTCCAAGAACAAGATGCTGCGTCGTTACCACACCGCCCTCGGAAAAGAGTGTGATCTGGATGCTCTCGCCGCCGACATCGACAACTGCCGCTCCCTCTTTTGTCATAGCATCAAATTCTTCTCTGGCCGCAACTGACTGATATCCGATAAACCTCCGCTCAGAGTTGCTTAAAATCTGTAAGCTGAGTCCTGTCCGGATGCGAATCTGCTCTAAGACAAAAAGTACGTTTCCTGCATCCTTTAAAAAAGCTCCTGCATAGGCACGATAAGCATCTACCCGGTAAGATTTCATAATCTCCTCATATTCTGAAAGAATCTCACAGAGTTCTTCCATCACTTCTGTTTCCACCTTTTTATGTTTATAAATATTTCTGCCGATCCCGATCCTGCTTCTGATCAGATCAATCTCTCTTATCTTGCGTTTTGCTGAGATTTCCGTGATCTTTAAGCTGACCTCATAAGAACCGACATAGATTGCTGCAAATGTTGTAATCCTCATGTATTTCTCCTCTCAGGTACTATTTCATCGTTCCAAGCAGATGGTCAATGAACTGCTGGGCAGTCCTTCCTGACAGCCCGCCGTTGCTTAACTCCCACTTATTGGCTTCTAAAAGGAGTTCCTCCTGCGGCATGCTGATTCCATGCTTCTCTGCTAGAACTTTCACAATCTCCTGAAATTCTTTTTTGTTTGGTGCGCCAAAATAGATCGATACGCCAAAACGGTATACTAAGGAAAGTTTTTCCTGTACCGTATCGGAAGTATGCATATCTTCTCTGACTTCTTCTTTGTCGCTGAAATTCTCGCGGATCAGATGTCTGCGGTTTGAAGTTGCATAGATCAAAACATTCTGTGGTTTTTTCTCTAAGCCGCCTTCAATGACTGCCTTTAAATACTTATATTCAATCTCAAATTCTTCAAAAGACAGATCATCCATATAGATAATAAATTTGTAATTACGATTTTTGATCTGCGCAATCACACTCTGTAAGTCTCCGAACTGGTGCTTATAAATTTCGATCATACGAAGACCTTTATCATAATACTGATTGATGATCGCCTTAATGCTGGAACTCTTTCCGGTACCTGCATCTCCGAATAAAAGACAGTTATTTGCCGCCCTGCCCTCTACAAAAGCCTCTGTATTCTCTACGAGCTTTTTCTTTGCAAGCTCGTAACCGACAAGATCATCTAAATGAACATGGGCAATATTGGTAATTGGTACGATTTCTGCACCGTTTTCATGATGCTCGACACGAAATGCTTTGTGCAGTCCGAGTTTTCCCACTCCAAAATCCCGGTAAAACTCTGTCACACAGTCCTTAAATTCCGATACACTCTGTGTCTGCTCTAATTTCACGCTCAGCTCACAGATACGGTCACGGATTCTGCTGTTAAATACCTTGCCATTTCCCTCAAATCGCTCATAGTGCAAAAGTACCGGAATGCAGTCTACTCCGAGTTTGCGCCCTAAGTCCTCTAAATCAAACTCAAAGAAATAACGGAAAACCTCAAAATCATGCAGGGCAATCTCATTGATGCTGCCTTCAATATTTCCGCGTATCTCACAGGCTCTGCTGTATGCGTTTTCATTACTGATTAACAGATATGTAAGATAATTGTGCCACAGATTCCCCTGAAAACCGTGGCTGGCAGATACCTCCATCAACTGATGAAAACACTCATAGAACTTCTGCCGTTCCTCTTTTGCATCCATTCCACCACGTCTGCTCCGCTCAATGATCGATGCCATCGGATAAAAAATTTCTTCATCTGTTCCGCTAAAATCTTTGTATAATATCAATTCGCCTGCACTTTTCATTTCATTACGCCTCTTCTCACTTAATAATTACCCAGTATTTTTAACTTGCTTGTCTCTTCTGACAAACCGTTTAATGCATTCTGTACTGCTCCGTCATTCAGATTTCCTTCGATATCTATAAAAAACCGGTATTCCCAGTTCTTTCCCTGAATCGGTCTCGATTCAATCTTTGTCATATTGATCCCATTAAAGATAAAATGTGAGATCATCTGATAAAGAGAACCGCTCTGATGCGGGATCTCAAAGCAGATGCTGACCTTCTTCGCATCTTTTTCAAAGACATGCTTGCCTGTTACGATGATAAATCTTGTATAATTATCTGCATTATTCGAAAGATTTTCTTTTAATATCTTAAGCCCATATAATTCGGCAGTCAGTTTGCTTGCAATTGCCGCCTGATTCTTCTTTCCATCCTCTTTGACTTTTTTTGCAGAAACAGCTGTATTCTTTAAGCTGATCTTTTCCCAGTCACGGTGTTCTTCTAATATCTTACTGCACTGCATCAACGCCTGTGGATGGGAATAGACCTGATCGATATCTGAAAGTTCTGCCTCCGGCAGTCCTAACAGCACATGTTCGATTTTTATGATCTGCTCACCGACAATGCAGTGGTCATATTCGACTAACAGATCGTAGTTCTCACGAACACTTCCCGCTGAGGAATTCTCGATCGGAAGTACCGCATAATCCGCTTCTCCGTTTTTAATAGCTTCCATCGCATCCCGCCACGTTTCCACATGAAAACTGTCTGTGTCACTGCCAAAGAATTCTTTCATGGCTGCTTCGCTGTACGCTCCTTCCACACCCTGAAAAACCACTCTTGCCTTGGTAAAATCCAGCTTGTCCTCACAGATAAAATCCGGCTTTTTTGTCAATCCCTGTTCGGTTAAAATCTGATATTGACGTTTCCGGCTCATCGACATGATATGTTCAAACAATTCCCTGACGCTTCGTTTATTAAATGTATTCGATGCAAGGCTCTCTGCTTTTTCTAATTTTGCCTGCTCCCGCTCTTTATCAAAAATCTTCTTTCCGGTCGAAATCTTATATTCCGCCACCTGTGCGGTACACTCCATGCGCTTTTCATAGAGTTCGATCATCTGACCGTCAATGCGGTCTATTTCCTCTCGTATTTCCAGTAAATCTTTCATTTTTTCCACCCTGTCATATTTTTTTCTATCATACCCTATCCCGCTTTTGATATCAAGATTTCCTTGCGAAAAAGCATCGTATGAACTATAATTTTTACATGAATTTTAAATATATTTTAGAAGGAGTATACATACCATGAGTAAAAAGATGAAATGGATTCTTCCGATTGCAGCCGTACTGCTTATCATTGCCATCTGGCTCATACATTTTTTCCATACAAAAACCCGTTTTAATGACACCTATGTCAATGGAAACACTGCCGGAAACCTTTATAACGGCGGCATGTTCTGCGAGTATGACGGTACCGTCTATTTTGCAAATCCCGATGACAATTACCGCCTTTACTCCATGTCTTTGAATGGAGATGATGTCAAAAAATTAAGCAACGATACCGCAACTTTTATCAATGCAGATGAGCACTACATTTACTATGCCAGAAACAATAAGGCAGAAAACAGTGATTTTTCCTTTTTACGCTGGAATAATAACAGCCTTTGCCGTATCAACCGCAAAAACGGAAAAGGACGTGTGATCTTAGACCCGGAGCCTTCCATGTACGCCTCCCTTTTGGGCAATTATATGTACTATCTGCACTATGACAAGGACACTGCGACTACCATGTACCGTGTAAAAATTGATGGAAAAGAAAAAGAACAGGTTAAGGATCAGCCTTATTATACCTGCTCTGCCAATGGCAACTATTTATATTACAACGGATTAGAAAACGACCGTCACATCTACTCCATGAATGCGGAAACCAAAAGTTCTAACCAGATTTTTGACGGAGACTGCTGGATGCCGATCGTCGATGGTGATACGGCTTACTATATGGATTGTTCGAACAATTACTGCTTAACAAAAGTAAATCTGAACACCAAAGAGAAAACCGTCTTAACAAATGAGCGTGTGGACTGTTTCAATGTCTATGGCAGTACGATCTACTATTGCAGAAATCAGAATCCTGCCCTTTGCCGTATGCAGACAGACGGTTCAAATTCTGAAGTGATTTCTGAGGGTATTTATACGGATATCAATATTACTTCACGCTATGTCTATTTCCGCAGACTGAATGAAAATGATACCATTTTCTATACGCCGACAACCGGTGCAGCTAATCTCAACACCTTCCATGCCAGTGTGAAAGACTAATGGTAAGCCTTAACGGTGATCCTTTATGATTCGATCTAACAGGATAAAATAATCTTCAAATGTCTTTTTACAGCATAGCGGATTGTCTATGACAATTCCTTCGCTTCTTAAACCGATCAGAGAAAATGCCATTGCCATCCGGTGGTCCTCATAGGTACTGACCAGTGATGGTTGTGGCTTACCCGGATAAATCACCAAGAAATCTTCCCCTTCTTCTACCTGAATCCCCATTTTTGTTAATTCTTTGGCAATCGCAGATAACCGGTCCGATTCCTGTAAACGGATATGTCCGATATTTCGGATGGTCGTTGGCGAATCCGCAAATGGAGCTAATGCTGCAAGCGTCATCGTCTGGTCTGAAAAATCATTCATATCTACGGTAATTCCCGGATAATGTCCGTCATTCGTTCCTGTCACTTCAATTCCCGCTTCGGTATCTGTGACATGACAGCCTAATTTTTCTAACACTTCTAAAAATCGCAGATCTCCCTGCATCGAATCCTTATGGACATTCTTTACTACCGTCCTGCCTCCGGTCAATGCCGCCATCGCATAAAAATAACATGCTGCAGAGACATCCGGCTCAATCTCATAGATTTCTCTTTGATAGTTCTGTCCCTTTTTTATATGGTAAGAATCTCCATCAAAGGTACATTCCACACCGAACTGCTCCATCATCTTTTTTGTGATCCTGATATAAGAACCGTCTTTTTTCTCACTCATAATGTGGATTGTAAAATCCTCGCCTAAAACAGGTGCCATCATCAGCAATGCACTTAAAAACTGGGTACTGCGGCTGATATCTAACGATGCTTCCTTAAAACCGCCGCGTTTTCCACGCACACGCACCGGAAGAAATCCTTTTTTTTCTAAATAGGTAAATTCTGCCCCTAACTGCTCTAATGCCTCAAAGAGCGGACGCATAGGCCTGCGCTTCATCTGCTCCGATGCCTGTATGGTATAGACTCCTTCGGAAAGTGCCAGCATCGCCGTTAGAAAACGAGCTGCCGTTCCGGCACTTCCCACATGGATTTCTGCTTCTTTCTTTGGGATCACGCCTCCACAGCCGCCTACGATAACCTCTTTTTCTTCTTCCCGGATCTCTACTGAAAAACCAAGAGATTCTAAGCTGCTTAAAAAACATCTCGAATCCTCCGAAAAAAGGACTCCCTTTAAATGCACCTCTCCGGTTCCAAGAGCTGCTAAAAAAAGCGCACGATTGGTAATACTTTTAGAACCCGGTACTGCAATTTCTAAATTTATAGGATGATTTAATTTTTTTACTTTATATGTATCCATAAAGCAACCTCGCATTTTCATTTAATCTTGATTTAAAAATCGAATAAGGATAACTGGTTCGTCTCCGGAAGTCCTTCTAAGAGTCCGAGATCACTCATCAGATCGATGACGGTCTTAGATACCTTTGTTCTCTGTCTGAAATCATCTTTTGACAGGAATGCTCCCTGTTTTGCAGCATCTTCGATGGCTTCTGCCGCCTTATCACCCAATCCTTCGATGGTATTGAGTGCCGGCATCAGCTTTCCATCTATGATCTGGAAATACCTTGCCTTTGCGGTATAAACATCTAACGGTAAGAAAGTAAAACCTCTGGCATACATCTCCTGTACAATACGCATATCCTTTACCGTATCCTGCTCCTTTTTTGTCAGGGTATCTTTTCGCTTTTCGTAATCCTTGATAAAATAATTCAGTTTTTCTTTTCCCTGGCACATCAGCTCGTAGTTGAATGCCGTAGCACGGATACTGAAAAATGCTGCATAGTAGGCAAGCGGATAATATACTTTACAATAAGCAATTCTCCATGCCATCATAACATATGCCGCCGCATGGGCTTTCGGGAACATGTATTTGATCTTCTGACAGGACCAGATATACCAGTCCGGCACATCATGTGCCTTCATTTCCTCGATCCACTCATCCTTTAAGCCTTTTCCTTTTCGGACAGACTCCATGATCGTAAAGGAAAGCTCACTCTCTAAGCCCATACCGATCAGGTAGATCATAATATCATCACGCGTGCAGATTGCCGTGGAGATCGTTGCTTTTCCCTCTTCGATCAGGGTCTGTGCATTTCCTAACCACACGTCCGTACCATGGGACAGACCCGAAATACGGATCAGATCGGAAAAACTCTGCGGTTTTGTATCAATTAACATCTGGATAACAAAATCGGTTCCAAACTCCGGAATTCCAAGTGAACCTAACGGACATCCGCCTAAATCTTCCGGCTCTACTCCTAATGCACTGGTATTTAAAAACAGGGACATGACCGTTGGTTCGTCAAGAGGGATCTGTTGTGCATCAATTCCGGTTAAATCCTCTAACATACGAATCATGGTCGGATCATCGTGTCCGAGTATATCTAATTTTAATAAGTTGTGATCGATCGAGTGGTAATCAAAGTGTGTCGTAATGATATCTGTTTCCATATCGTTCGCCGGATGCTGTACCGGTGTGAAGGAATAGATTTCTTCTCCTACCGGAAGTACGATGATTCCACCCGGATGCTGTCCGGTTGTCCTGCGGATCCCGACACAGCCCTGTACGATCCGGTCGATTTCACAGTTTCTCTTTGCAATTCCACACTCTTCATAATAATTCTTTGCATAACCAAACGCGGTCTTATCTGCTAAGGTTCCGATCGTTCCGGCACGGAAGGTCTGCCCCTCACCGAAAATAACCTCTGTATAGCGATGTGCCTTTCCCTGATAGTCACCGGAAAAGTTCAGATCGATATCCGGCTCTTTATTTCCCTTAAATCCCAAGAAGGTTTCAAATGGGATATCAAAGCCGTCTTTCGTCAGCGGCTCGCCGCAGACCGGACAGTTCTTATCCGGCATATCACAACCGGAACGTCCTGCATAGGCTAATACCTCTTTTGAATCAAAATCACTGTAGTGGCATTTTTTACAATAATAATGTGGTCTTAACGGATTGACCTCGGTAATACCCGACATGGTTGCCGCAAATGAAGAACCTACGGAACCACGGGAACCTACCAGATAGCCGTCTTCATTTGATTTCCACACCAGCTTCTGTGCAATGATATACATTACGGCATAGCCGTTTGATATAATGGAATTTAATTCTCTTTCTAAACGTTCCTGTACGATCGGCGGCAATTCTTCCCCGTACATCTCATGTGCCTTGTTATAACAGATATCACGCAGCATCTGGTCTGAATTCTCGATCACCGGCGGACATTTATCAGGACGCACCGGCTCAATGCGTTCACACATCGCCGCAATCTTATTTGGATTTGTAATGACTACCTCTCTGGCTTTTTCACTGCCAAGATACTCAAATTCTGCTAACATTTCTTCGGTAGTACGCAGATACAACGGTGCCTGATTGTCTGAGTCCTTAAAGCCTTTGCCTGCCATGATGATCCTCCGATAAACCTCATCCTGCGGGTCTAAAAAGTGGACATCGCAGGTTGCGACCACCGGTTTGTGGAACTCCTCTCCTAACCGGCAGATTTTACGGTTGATCTCCTGAAGTTCCTCTATGGTCTCCACCGGAGCTTTGTCACTCTCTAACATGAACATATTGTTGCCAAGCGGCTGGATTTCCAGATAATCATAGAAATTGACCAGTCTTGCAATCTCCTCCTGCGGTCTTCCGTTTAAAATTGCCTGATACAGTTCTCCTGCTTCACAGGCAGAACCAATACAGAGTCCCTCTTTATATTTTAGGTAAAGACTCTTTGGAATCCTTGGTCTTTTCGCATAATACGTCAGATGCGATTCGGAAACGAGACGATAGAGATTGATTCTTCCGACTTCATTCTGTGCTAAGATAATCGCATGATGAGTCGGCAGCTTTTTCACCGTATCGACCGACGTTGCCCCAAGACTGTTCAGATCATTCAGCGTCTCGATATGGCGCTCTTTTAACATTTCAATGAACTTTACAAAAATGTGTGCCGTACATTCTGCATCATCTACCGCACGATGATGGTTTTCTAATGAAATCTTCAGTGCTTTTGCGACGGTATCTAATTTAAAACGATGTAAGGTCGGCAGTAAGATTCTTGCCATTGCCACCGTATCGCCAACCGTATGATTGCATGGGATATCTAAATCCATACAATTTTTGCGGATAAAGCTCATATCAAATTCTGCATTGTGTGCAATCATGACACAACCTTCACAAAATTCCATAAAACGCGGCAGAATCTCTTCAATGGTTTCCGCCCCCATGACCATATCGTCACGGATTCCGGTCAGTTCCTCGATCTTAAACGGAATCGGTACCTGTGGATTGACAAATTCCGAAAAACGCTCCGTGATCGTTCCATTTTCCACCTTCACGGCTCCGATCTCTATGATCTTACAAGTGTTTGGACTAAATCCTGTGGTCTCTAAGTCAAATACCACATAGGAATCATCCAGACTCTGGTTCTTAGAATTTGTAATGATTTCTTTTAAATCGTCAACTAAATATGCCTCTACTCCATATATGACCTTAAAATCATCCTCAGGACTGACGGAATGATACGCATCCGTAAATGCCTGCACTGCACCGTGGTCAGTAATTGCGATTGCTTTATGACCCCATGATTTTGCCCTTTTTATGATGTCTTTTACATCAGAAACACCGTCCATATCGCTCATTTTGGTATGGCAATGCAGCTCGACTCTCTTTTCCATGCTGTTATCTAACCTTGGCGTGGTAAAATCAGGAATTTTCTTCATGCCCGCTAAGAAAGACAGACCAATCTCATGATCAAACTTGTCCATCGTTGTGACACCTTTAATCTTGATAAAGTTTCCTTTTTTCAGATGCTCCATCAATTCATCCCGCTGCTCATTTTTTACAAAAATCTTAGCTGCGATCGTATCCGTAAAGTCTGTAATGACGATCTTGACGATCGTTTTTTCTCCATTCCGAAGTTCCCGCATATCGGTATCGATGATCTGTCCGCGAATAACGACCTCGCCGACTTCTCCCTGTATTGTATCGATCGTCACTGCTTCTTCGTCGAAATCACGTCCGTAGAATACATCCGGGTTGTCGGAACGCTTCAGACCGTACTCGCGCTTCTTAACTCCACCCTTCTTACCGTTCTGCCGGCTTCCCGCATCTGCAGCGGACTTTGTCTTGGCTACTTTTGCACTCTGCTCTTTCGGACTCTGATCCTTTGAAGTATCTGCCTCGTTTTCTTTTGCGACTGCTCCGAGCATTTCGTCCTCAGCGTGTTCCTGCTCATGCTCCGATTTTGCTGCCGCCGTACGCCTTACGATACTCTCGACTTCTAAATCGATCTGATGGTCGGTATCTTTTTTATAATGGCTCTCTTTTTTCTCCACGAACTGAATGTCGAACTTCGTCTGGATGCCGCAGCGTTCTCTTATGATCTTATCTAAGACTTCGATCAGCTCGTCCTGACTTTCCCTTGCGATTAACGTATCTTCTAAGATCAACGTCATCTGCATATCTTCTTCAAAGCGAATCTCGGCTTTTCTAAAAATATTATAAAGGAGCAGGCTGTATTCTTTGATCTCACACAACATGCTCTCTTTATAGGTATCTAAAAGTGTCTTTGCCGTATACTGGCCGGAAAGGCGGTAATGTTCCATCAGCTTGATCTGCATCTTCTGATTTGGAAAAAGCTGCTGTCTCATATCCTCTTCTAACCGCCAGATATCTCTTTTCGGGATCAGCCTTGTATTGTCAAAATAGACACGGATAAAATCCCGGTTACGGTTAGAAGCCACTTTCGTTACCGTGGCTTCTGACAAAAGACCCTTCATTTCGTGATTTAGTTGTAATGTAGGAAAGACCTCTAAAAAGGCATTTGCCATCTTACTCACTCCAATTCAACAGTTCGTTTCTCAATGCATCTAAGAGTTCCTCTTCCGGAAGTTTCTGTACGATCTCGCCATGTTTGATCAGCAATCCTTCCCCGATTCCTCCTGCAATCCCGATGTCTGCCTCTCTTGCTTCCCCCGGTCCGTTTACCACACAGCCCATGACTGCAACCTTGATATCTAACGGAATATCAGCAACCATATCTTCCACACGGTTTGCAAGAGCGATCAGATTAATCTGCGTTCTGCCGCAGGTCGGACAGGACACTACTTCAATGCCGCCTTTTCTTAAGCCAAGGGTACGAAGAATCAGCTTTGCTGATTTAATCTCTTCTAATGGGTCTCCTGTTAAGGACACACGAATCGTATCACCAATGCCCTGATTTAAGATCAGTCCAAGACCGATCGCAGACTTGATGTTGCCGCTTGTGATCGTTCCTGCCTCTGTGATACCGACATGAAGCGGATAATCTGTCTTTTTTGCAATCAGCTCATGAGCATGTACACACATCATGACATCCGAAGATTTAATCGAAATCACCAGATTATCATAGCCGTTCTCTTCTATCAGATGTACTTTATCTAAGGCACTCTCCACCAGTCCCTCGGCTGTTACGCCATGATATTTTGCTACCAGTTCTTTTTCTAAAGAACCGCTGTTTACCCCTACTCTGATTGGAATATTTCTCTCTTTTGCCACATCTACTACCGCACGGATCCGCTCTTTTGAACCGATATTGCCCGGATTGATACGGATCTTATCCGCACCGTTTTCCATTGCTGCAATTGCCAGCTTATAGTCAAAATGGATATCGGCAACCAGCGGGATCTCAATCTGACGCTTGATCTCTCCTAACGCCTTTGCCGCCTCCATCGTAGGCACTGCACACCGGATGATCTCACAGCCTGCCGCAGTCAGACGTTTGATCTGTGCTACCGTTGCCTGAACATCCTCCGTCTTTGTATTTGTCATCGACTGTATCAAAACCGGATTCCCACCACCGATCACACGGTTTCCGATCCGTACTTCTCTTGTATCCATACCATTCCTCCTAGAAGAGCTTTCGTATATCATTAAACATAATGATTACCATCAATGCCATTAAAAGGCAGATCCCGATAAAATGGACCATCCCCTCTTTCTCAGGGTCAACCCCTTTTCCACGGATTGCTTCTATAATCAAAAATACCAGTCTTCCTCCATCTAATGCCGGAAGCGGAAGAAGATTCATCACACCTAAGTTCGCAGATAATAGAATCGTCCAGTTGAGCATTCCGACAAAAACGGAAAACCAGCCGACTGCCGCTCCTGCTTCATAGGTATCACTCACACCCTTGACAATGCCGACAGGTCCCGACATCTCATTGATCCCAACCTGTCCTGTTACAAGCATTTTAAGGCTTTCTAAGGTACTTGCGATCCAGTATTTCACTTCGTATACACCGTATTGCAGGGTCTTGACCGGACCGCCTTTTGTCCGCTCGCCGCTTCCATAAAAACCGAAGAGATAACGGTCATTTTCCTTATCGTAGCGTGGTGTAATGGTAGTTTCATGTGTCTTGCCGTCACGCTCATATACCACGTCAATGGACTGATCTCCGTGGAAAAAGGTGTAGATGCTGACTTCACGATAAAGATGGATCTTCTTTGAATTCAGCTTTTTGATCACATCTCCCTCTTTCATTCCTGCTTCCTGTGCAGGATATCCGTCCATGACACCGCTGATGACAGGTCTGTCATATCCGGTACATGCCACTAAAATGATGGCACAGACAAATGCCATAATAAAGTTAAACACCGGACCTGCCGCAACCACGGAAATTCTTGCACCGACAGACTTGCTTTGGAAGGAATCTTCCGCCTTACTGTCTCCGTCCTCGCCCTCCATCATACAGGCACCGCCAAAAGGCAGCAATTTGATGGAATATTTGGTTTCTCCTTTTGTAAAACCAACCAGCGTAGGGCCTAATCCGATGCAAAACTCATTAACACGGATTCCCGCCCGCTTTGCTAACAGAAAATGTCCCAACTCATGGAACAGAATTATGATGCTGAAAATTAATATCGCAAAAATGATTTTCAAGGCTTCCACCTGCTCTCTATATACTCATATACTTCCTGTTCTGTACTTAGTATCTTCTCTAAATCCGGATGTTCCTGAAAATCAATATGTTCCATAGATGCTTCAATGATTTCCGGAATATTCCAAAATCCGATTTTTTTCTCTAAAAACATTGCAACTGCACGTTCATTCGCCGCATTAAATACCGTTGGCATATTACCGCCTGCCTTCATGGCTTTCATAGCCAGGGACAACCCCTGAAAGGTCTCCATATCCGGTTCTTCAAAGGTCAGACTTCCCAATTCGTAAAAATTCAAACGCTTTCCGCTTAAACTTCTTCGGTTCGGATAATAAAGTGCATACTGGATCGGCAGACGCATATCCGGTGTACCAAGCTGTGCAATCACTGCACCGTCCTCGTATTCCACCATCGAATGAATGACGCTCTGCGGATGCACGACCACCTGAATCTGTTCTAATTCCACACCAAACAGCCACTTTGCTTCCATGACCTCCAGCCCTTTGTTTACAAGGGTCGCCGAATCTACCGTGATTTTTCTGCCCATGCTCCAGTTTGGATGCTTCAATGCATCCTCTAAGGTAACCTGCTCTAACTCTTCACGTTTTTTTCCACGGAAAGGACCGCCTGAGGCTGTCAGCAGAATCTTTGCAATCCGGTTCTGTCGCTCTCCATTTAAGGACTGGAAAATAGCACTGTGTTCACTGTCCACCGGAAGGATTGGCACCCCACACTCTTTTGCTAACGGCATGATCAGATGTCCCGCCGTTACCAGTGTCTCTTTATTTGCAAGTGCGATCGTCTTCTTTGCCTTGATGGCTTCCACGGTTGGACGAAGTCCTAACATTCCAACCACTGCAGTCACCAAAATCTCTGCCTGCGGCTCTGTTGCAACTTCGATCAGTCCGTCCATGCCGGAAACGATCTTAATGTCCATATCACGCAGTCTCTGCCGTAAATCCGCTGCTTTTTCCTCCGACTGTACCGATGCTAAGACCGGATGAAATTCACGGATCTGCTGCTCTAAAAGATCAATATTATTTCCTGCGGCAAGTGCTCTTACACAGATATCCTTTTGTTCTCTTACAATCTCAAGTGTCTGGGTTCCAATTGAACCTGTGGAACCTAAAATCGCTATTTTTTTCATGGTAACCTCTACTATTTTATGAAATACAATGCCAGATAGAATATGATCGGTGCAGTAAATATCACACTGTCAAAACGGTCTAAGATCCCGCCATGTCCCGGGATCAGTTTTCCATAGTCTTTAATCTCATAATTTCTCTTAATCGCTGATGCTGTCAGATCTCCCACCATAGAGATCAGTGCTCCCACTGCGCAGATCCCTGCCATAAACCAGATGGTCTGTGTGGTGCATCCCATGGCATCCTTGAATACAAATCCATAGATAATGGCTAAAAGGGCTGCTCCGACAACGCCTCCGACTGCTCCTTCAATGGATTTTTTCGGACTCAGTTTTGGTGCCATCTTATGTTTTCCAATTAAGACTCCGACACAATAAGCACAGGTGTCACATCCCCAGGAGCATAAGAAGATCAGCCATACCGTGTAAGTTCCCATCGGAAGCATTCTCGTCCGGTATACAAAGGACAGCATCACTGCCACATAGAATACCGCAAAAAATGCCGCTAACATCTGCTCCGTCTTATATTTTGGATAGGAAAATACATAAATAAACATCAATACCACAAGTACACCGAGTACGAACATCATCATATCCGGTATAAAACCAAATAACAGGTTCAGATAATATACGATGGCCGCTATATATCCTGCTACTCCTGCCGGTTCTTTTTCTATTTTAAAAATGCGGTATAATTCAAACATTCCGATCAGGGAAATTACGCACAGTGCTCCCAATAGAACGTTTCCGCCTGTAATGATCAGTAATAATGCCAGTGCAACCAGTACGATTCCACTGATCAGTCTCGTCTTAAACATTATGCCTCCTCCTTTACGCCGCCATACCGTCTGTCTCTCTGATTATACGCTTCTACGGCTTTTTCTAATTCCGATTTTGAAAAATCCGGCCACGGAACCGGTGTAAAATAAAATTCACTGTATGCAAGCTGCCAAAGCAGATAATTCGACAGACGCTGCTCTCCACTGGTACGGATCAGCAGATCCGGGTCCGGAATCTCTTTCGTATCCAGATAGGAAGAAAAACATTCTTCGGTAATGTCCTCTGTCTCTAATTTGCCGGCATCATGGTCTTTTACCATTTTTTTCATCGCACGGATCATCTCGTCACGACTGCCATAATTCAGGGCAATCTGTAGATTTAGTCCTGTGTTCTTTTTGGTTGCTTCTTCTAATTCCCGGATCGTGTTTTGGAACTTTGTATCCAGTCTGCTGATATCCCCGATCACACGGATTCTCATATTATTCTTATCTGCTCTTTTGATACAGTTCTTTAAATAGGTCGCAAGAAGCTTCATCAGTGCTTCTACCTCTGTATCCGGACGGTTCCAGTTCTCTGTAGAAAACGCATACAGCGTCAGATACTGAATTCCCATATGATAGGCATCCTCACAAATAACCTCTACATTCTTCGCTCCCATGGTATGCCCGTAATTGCGCGGCATTCCTTTACTCTTTGCCCATCTTCCGTTGCCATCTAATATAATGGCTACATGCTGCGGAATCCTCATCGTCCTTCCTCCTACGTCTTACTTTCTATGAACTTCCCATGGAAGTTCCAAAAATCTCTATGAAAGAAAAAGGGGAACACGGCGATACCGCTGTGTCCCCATGTGTTCCAAAAATTTCTATACGGTAAGAATCTCTTTGGATTTTTCTTCAATGGCTTTATCTATATCTGCTATAAATTTGTCAGTCATTTTCTGTGCCTGTGTCTCTAAGTCTTTTACTTCATCCTCAGACACTTCTGATGATTTTCCTAATTTCTTAAAGGAATCATTTGCATCACGGCGAATGTTACGGATCGCTACCTTAGCAGCCTCACCTTTTTTCTTTACATCCTTTGCAAGCTCTTTTCTGCGTTCCTCTGTAAGTTCCGGGAATACTAAACGGATCACTTTTCCATCATTGGTCGGGTTGATTCCTAAATCGGACATATTGATCGCTTTTTCAATCTCTTTTACCAAAGAAGCCTCCCAAGGCTGAATCTGTATCATTCTCGGTTCCGGTACGCTGACGTTTGCCACCTGCTGTAAAGAAGTTGGTGTACCATAGTAGTCTACCTTGATCTTATCTAACACATGTGGGTTCGCACGTCCTGCACGAACTGTTCCAAGTTCCTCTATCAGATTATGATAGGATTTTTTCATTTTATCCTCAAATGGGGTTAATCTCTCATCCATGTTGTTTCCTCCTGTTTTATACCGTTACTACGGTTCCGTTGAATTTACCGCTGATCGCTTTTACGATACTGTTCTCTTCATTCAACCCAAACACATACATCGGCATATGATTTTCCATGCACATGATAGAAGCAGTCAGATCCACAACTGCAAGCTGCTTGTCGATGACTTCCTGAATGGAAACCTCATCGTAGCGTACTGCATTCGGATTTACCTTCGGATCACTGTCATATACTCCGTCAATTGCTTTTGCTAACAGGATAACGTCTGCTTCAATCTCTACTGCACGCAATACGGTCGTAGTATCCGTTGAAAAATACGGATGTCCGATACCGCCTGCAAAAAATACAACCATTCCATGCTCAAAGTATTTGTTTGCACGATCCTTAGAAAATAACTTTGTGAAAGAGCCACATTCAAATGGTGTCAGTACCTGTGTCTTCATTCCTTCGGAACGGAAAATCTCCGAAACATAGATACAGTTCATCACGGTTGCTAACATTCCGATCTGATCCGCCTTGGTACGGTCAATATTCTCGCTTGTTCTTCCACGCCAGAAATTACCGCCGCCAATAACAACACCAACTTCCACGCCATCATCTGCTAACTGTTTTACCTGTTTTGCCACTTTGACAACAGTTGCCTCATCAAAACCGGTATGTTTTTCTCCTGCAAGAGCTTCTCCGCTAAGCTTTAATAATACTCTTTTCATGGTTGTCTCCTTATTTCTCTATTATTCTTCCACAAAAAGGCTTTCTACATCCACATCTGCATAACACTGTGAGCAGAATCCTTCAATCACTGCACCGTTGTTAATCTGTACGGAACGTGATTTGATATTTCCCATTACAACTGCTGAGGTATCTACCACAACCGGTCCCTGTACATCAATGTCGCCTTTGATCGCACCTGCGATCACTGCTGAGGTTGCAGTGATATTACCAACTACTACGGAACCAAGTCCGATTTTTACGGTTCCTGTTGTTGTTACTTCTCCCTCTAATTTTGCATTATCTGCAAAGAACTCTGCTGAGGTTGTGTTACCACGGATATTTCCGGTTACGGTTAACTTTCCGTTACACTGAACATCTCCGATCACAGTTCCTCTCATATCAATAGAACCATTAGAAGAAAGATTACCTGTCAGACTGCTTCCTTCAGTAATTAATGTCACTTCATCAGTTACGACCGGCTCCGGTTTTCTCATTGGTGCTTCCTGCTGTGTATGCACCTGTGTCATTGTCGGCATCACAGACTCTGCTTTTCCTCCCAGATTGATCGGATTTACTGATGTTTCTTTCTCCATGCTCATGAATGGTTCCTCCTTATTTGTCACTGCTTTTGTTGTCTTTTCCTGTGTTGTTTCAGGTGCCGGCTCTTTGACCGGTGTCTCTTCTTTGGCTACAGATTCTAACAATCCGTTCAGCTTAGAAAGTTCAGACTCTACGTCTAACTCATCTTCTAACGTATTTACAACCAGATCATCTTCATCTGTTCCTTCTTCGTCCAGTACTTCATCATCCTGTGGCATTAATTCTTTCATTGCCTGAGATGCATCTTCTTTAAAATCTTTAAAAAAGCCCATGTTGTCCCTCCATCTTTTTTTCTTATTGTCCCTGTTCCCCATCAATGCTGACATGATGTACAGTTGCTGTATTTTCATCTATTGGTAAAATCTCTGCTCCAATCCCCTGAAGCTGCTCGATCAGTGCCGGTAATGCTTCTACGGTAGCGGGTTTCACGGCAGAATCATGCATCAACACTACCGATGTCTTATATTTTGTAACATCTCCCATCACATTCTGTATCAGCTCATCCGCTGTATATGCCTGTGATGTCGCATCTCCGCTTGAGACATTCCAATCATAGTATGTAATCCCCCGGTCATTCAGATATCGGATAAATTCCCGCATATCACTGTTGCTGACCTGATTACTGCTTCCTCCCGGAAAACGATAATATTTGCAATCCACTCCGGTAACTTCTTTCAGATAGTCATGAATCTGATTAAAATCCTGTTCAAATGCTGACATGGAGTCATATATTACCGAATATTTATGAGAATAGGAATGCATCCCAAGGGTATGCCCTTCCTCTACGATCTTCTTATACATTTCTTTCGAAAGGTCATCTGTCTTTCCAATGACAAAGAATGTCGCTTTTACATTATATTGTTTTAATATATCCAGAATCTGTTGTGTATTCGTGCTTGGTCCGTCATCAAAAGTAAGATATACTTTTAACTTTTCGCCATCGTCTGCCTTCTTCTTGTTTGCATCATCCTGTCCGGTCTGATCCTGCTTCCCGTATTCCACATTCTTTCCGGTATCCGCATCCGGAGAATTCTTCGTCTCTTCATTCTCCACCTGTTCTACCTGCGGCATGTTCTGCAGTACCTTGTTCAGATTATTCTCTAAGTGAATAACTTTTACAAAAAGTGTTGCACACAAAATGACAGATGCCAGCATCCAGATTCCCACAAAGGATACAATGATGGATTTGATCCGGTTGATCCGCTTTCTGCGGTCTAACTCCTGCTTCAATCCGTTCTCTGGTTTATCCGACATGTCACACTTATCTCCTTTTAAGAGTTAAAAACTCTTATCTATTGTAACACATTTTAAATGAAAAGAAATGCAAAAATTCAAATTAATCTGAATGATTTTAAGCTATTGTTTTTCTAATTTTCAGACTTTTTGTATTATTTCTTTGGTTTTGTCAAAAAACCCCGACAGTATCTATGTGATATCGTATCACGCGCGCGGATTCCTGTCAGGGCTCTTTGTCTTTTTCTGTTCGATTATTACTTATTATTATGATCAGAGTGTCAAAAAGCGGTCGCAACTTAATGGCTGGCAACTTGCACAAAACCGGAACTGCTTTTGTGACTTTGGGAGAAAATTAGTAAATCTTAGTCTGCCTGTTCCTGTATAGTGTTTTGCTGCCATGGACGGCAGCAAAAGTCTTAATGCCCCATGGACGGGGCGTTTAAGACGTACACGTCCTCCATCACAACCTGACTCAGGCAGACTTAGATTTTCTTATTTTCGTACAACGGAACAAAACAGACTCGGCTTTGTGCAATTTGCCAGTCCAAAAACTTGAAACCACCTTTTGCCACCCTAATCTTATTAGCTTTAGCTTTCCTTTCCATATTTATTATAACTGATCCCATGTAAGATCCGGTTTGTGGTAATGGAATCCAGACTGCTCTTCGCACTTGTCTGCGTCTCTTTTGACAATGCCTGTGTCTTTTTGACAAATTCCTGCCACTTTTCGTTGTCAGACTGTACCAGTCCTTCTTTCGATATGCTAAATGCTCCGGAATCATCTATGACAATTCCCATTTCTTCGAGTGCTTTTTCGTATTCCTTTGCATTGCTCTGCAGTTCTTTTGCATACTTAGTCATCACATCTGTATCGATACGTTTCAGACTGTTTAATAAAGTATTGTGCAATGCCAGAAAGGATGTCACATCTTCTTCCCACTCTTTTTGTGTCTGTTCGTCGGATTTATCTATATCTTTTTCTTTTAAAAGCTCTTCTGCTTTTTTAGACACTTCTTTGGAAATCTCGCTGATCGAATAATATCTGCTCCTTTTGACTAACATATCTGTTCCCGTCTTATCTGCGTCCTGATTCTTAGAAATTAATTTATCATATAATTTACTGTTATCCGCACCCTGACCGGATACCCGGTAGGATTTCGTATGGGAACGCAGCTTCTGTCTCTCTTTTCGCACCGCTCTGTCCATCATTAAAGAGCTGTCCATTCTGTTTTGGATATTCATTTGTTTTCCCTCCCTCTAATCTGAATTTCTCAAAAAATCCATGTACACTTCTTCAAACTTTTGAAACTTACTCTTCGCCATCAATATCTCTTCGCCATTCTTTAAAACCACTCCCGCCGTATGATAACTTCGGACTGCCCTTAAGTTCACAAGGTATCCTCTGTGTACCCGAAAAAAACTTTCTCCTAACTGTTCCTCTAGTTCCCCCATTTTTGCATAATAGGCAATCTGTCTTTCCCCTAAATGAAGGATCACTTTTCTGGCATAATTTTCTGCATACAGGATCTCTTCTTTGGGAACATAACAGTTTTCTCCGTTTACACGGATAATTAACGGTTCCTTTTCCTTTTGAAGTTTGCAGTGGTTTTCCGCTCTTTTTAAGACCTCTTTTAACTTTTCCTCATCAATGGGCTTTAGCAGATAGTGAAATGCCTCTACATCAAATACATCTAATACATGTTTTTTGCCCTCTGCGATGAAGATCAGGATCGGGTCATAACACCGGCGGATTTTTCTTGCGGTTTCAATCCCGGTCGGCTCTCCATTTCCGATATCTAATAAGAGAATGTCATATTTCTCTTTACTCTCTAACAACTCCGTATCGGAATGAAATGTCCATACCTTACAGCCGATACTTTCCTCTGCCAGTGCCTTTATCAAAGAACAGGTCTCTTCTTCTTTATCACAAACTGCCATACGCAGCATTGTTCATATCCCCCTTTTGTCCAAACCTAAGTAATACCAAAAAAGGATGTCCGGTATATACTCAATTTATATATCGGTCATCCTTATGAAAAATTCTCTCTTTTGTAACGAAATCCCTTTTTTGTGTCACGGATTCTCGTTCAATCTGATCTGTCTGGTACAGACATGGTCTAAAAGCGGCTGACTGTGGCTAACGATCACCATTCCGATCCCGCGTCTTTTCGTTTCCTCTATTAAAAAATTCCAGATCTGTCCCTGCGTAATAAAATCTAACATTGTTGTGATCTCATCGCAGAGCAGATATTTTGTTCCCTTCCCCAATGCTCTTGCAATACAAAATCTCTGAAGTTCTCCCCCGGAAAGTTCCTGTGGAAAACGGTTTTTCCAGTCTTCTTCGATCCCAAGTCCTTCGATCAGCTCTTTTGAGATGCCATCTCCTTCTTTTAGCACCTCTCGCATGCGAAGTCGTGGATTGACTGCCTGTTCCGGATGCTGAAAGATCATCTGTACCGGACAGTAACCTTTCTGTGGAAGCGGCTCTCCGTCTACAAGGATTCTGCCCGCATCCGGGCTGATATAACCGCTGATGATCTTTAACAGTGTGGTCTTGCCATAGCCGCTCGGTGCAAGAATCCCAAGGCGTTCTTCCGGTCCTACCGAAAGATTTACATGTTCTAATATCTGATTCCCGTTTTTTTGATAGGAAAAAGTAATATCCTGTACTTCTAACATTCTTCCGCTCACTTTCTGACAATTTCCTCACTGCATTTAATGCAGCGGACAGTTCCACAACGTACCACGCGTTCCGGTATCTCGCCTTCACATTCTTTACTAAACTGCGGACACCTCGATCCAAATACACAGCCCTTTGGCAGATCTTTTACATAGGGCTGATTCCCTGGAATTACCTGAAATCCGTTGCCCGGCATTGCTCTCCAAAGTGCCTTTGTATAAGGATGACGCAGCCGCTCTTCCGATTGAAAATCACTGACTAGGGCTTCCTCTACCGTTGTTCCCGCATAAAAGATCGCGATCCGGTCTGCAACCTCTAACGCCAGTTCAATATCATGTGTGATCAGAAGTACGCCATTGCCTGCATCGGCAAACTTCCGAAAATCCTCCATGGCTTTTTTTGCCATAGCCAGTTCCATCCCCGGTGTCGGTTCATCTGCAATTAAGAGTCTGGTATTTCCCATCAGTGCCGTGGACAATAAAATCCTGCGGCTCATTCCGCCGGAGCACTCAAACGGATACAGATCTTCGGTCTCTTCCTGCAAGCCATAGGATAAAAAAAGTTCTCTTTGACGTTTTAAGGCATGTTTTGATCTTTCCGTTCCCCGCACCTGTTTTCCGACCTTCATCAGCGGATCTAAGTAATTGACACTCTGAGGCACCAAGGCGATCTCATTTCCCCGTACCACTTTCATTCTTTCTTCTGTCAAAGGTTCTTCTAAAAAATCAAATCTTCCTTTTACTTCTGCATTTGACGGAAGCAATCCTAAGATAGCGTGGGCTAACAGACTTTTTCCTGAGCCGCTTGATCCTACCACGGCAACGATCTCTCCCTCATGCACCGATACATTGAGATTTGAAATAACCGGAAGCTCCTGCTTTTTTGTCCTTTTCGCATACTGATGAAATACCACGGAAAGATTCTCGATCTCTAAAATATGAAATTTATCCAAACAGCTCATAATGCTTCCTCCTATTCGTGCGCACTCGAAGGATCTAACATCTTTCGCAGCATGCTCCCTGCCACATCAAATAATATCACGGTAAATACCAGCATTGCACCCGGAAATACTGCTAACCACCATTTTCCCGTGATCAGGTATTTCATGCTTTCTGATAAGATGATCCCGATTGCCGGCTGTTCTGCCGGAAGTCCGAATCCCAAAAAAGTAATTCCCGCTTCATGTAAGATCGCATGTGGAAACATCAGGATCAGTCCGACTAAAAACTGTGGAAAGATATGCGGTGTCATATGTTTTAATGCCGTTTTGATCTTACTGTGTCCTAATTTTTCTGCAACCTGTATATAGGTGCTGTTTTTTAACTGTAACACTTCCGCACGGATAACTCTTGCAAGGGACGGCCAATGGCTGAGTGCCACTCCGACCACGACACCTTTTACTCCCTTTCCCAAGGCATAGGAAATTAAAAGCAACAATAAAATATGCGGGATTCCCATGATCATATCAATCACAAAAGAGATCACTGCATCTGCCTTTCCCCCAAATACTGCCGCCGACACGCCAAGAACAAAGGCGATGATCGCACTAAAACCGGCTGCTAACAGTCCGATGCGGATACTCATAGAAAGTCCGGCAAACGTTCGAAGCAGCATATCTCTTCCTAACCAGTCCGTTCCAAAGAGATAAGAAAGACAGGGTGCCATATTTTTTTTCGAAAAATCCGTTACTCTTGCCCCGTCCGTAACAACTATTCCAAACACGGTGACAAAGGTTAAAAATCCTACGGTGATCGCAAAGATGATCAGGGCTTTCTTTCTCTGGTTCATAATTTTCGCCCTCTCTTTCGCATTCGCGGATCGATCAGTCCGTAGAGTACATTTGCAAGAAAATTCCCTGCAAATACTACTGCCGCCGTTACTACGGTAATGCCCAGTAACAGTGGCACGTCACTTCCGGTTCCTGCTGCGACTGCCGCCTGTCCAAGTCCCGGATAGGAAAATACCTGTTCTACCAACACCGAACCCCCGATAATTTCACTGATCGAGGCAAATTGCAGTGTCATCGCCGGGAGTGCGATATTGCGGAGTCCGTGACGGATCACCATTGTTTTTTTGCTCTCTCCTCTTGCTGTTGCAAACAGCATATAGTCACTCTCCATGACATCGATCATTTTTTCTCTGGTATGCATTGCAATATTTGCAACACCCGTAATGCTGAGTGTGATCGCAGGCAGTACGACATGATACAGACGATCCAGCCAGGTAACGCCTGCCGCTTCCACACCGATCGGAACACTCAGTCCGATCGGAAATATTTTTAACCAAACGGAAAAGACCAGCAGCAAGAGCAACGCCAGCCAGAACACCGGTGTACTTGCGATCAACAACGAATATCCCTTGATCAGTTTGTCGATCCAGCTTCCCCTGAATACACCTGCAAGTATTCCAAGCAAAAATCCAAGCAGTCCGGAGATCAGCCATGCTGTCACTAATAACAGTAAGGAGTTCCCCAGCTTGACTTTTATGACTTCAGACACAGACTGGCGATACAGGAGTGAAACTCCCATATCGCCTCTTACGAAATCTTTTGCCCAGTTCAGATACCGTTCTAGCGGCGGGGTGTCCACACCCCAGTAGGATTGCAGTTTTTCAATCTGTTCCTCACTCATCGAGCCCAGTGCCGTCTGACCGACATTTGCCTGTAACGGGTCGATCGGTGAGATACTGACTAAGGTAAACGTTACCACACTGACCGCTGCTAAGAGCAGTATCATTCTTATAAAATTCTTTCCAATCCATAAAAAATTCTCTGTACGCAATCTATTTGCTCCATTCCCACTGGTCTACATTATTGACGATCGACCAGCCATGTCCATGTGGGTGTATCTTTTGTTCTGCTACTTTCAGACCGTCTCTGACATAATAGAGATGGTCTACGTTACAAAACCAGATCCAAGGAATATCTCCATCCTGTGTCACTCCGGTTGTTCCATCCCACTGTGCTTTTTTCCAAAGGTCATAGGAATCTTCTAAGGTATCTGCCTGCAATGCCTCATCCATATAGTGGTCAACGGTTTCATTTGCATATGGAGAGTATTCTGCACTGTCACTGTCTGTTCCCGTATGATAGATATTATAGAGTTCCATCGGGGTATGTGCTCCCCAGCCCCATACCAATGGCTGTGATAATGCCTTATCGTAGGCAACATCCCATCCGGCACCCTCTGTCTTTACTTCAATTCCAAGTTCTTTGCACTGGTTCGCAAAATCCTCTGCCAATGCCTGACGCACGGAATCATCCGGATTAAACATTACGGTAAATTCTGCACGGACTCCGTCTTTTTCACGAATTCCGTCTTTTCCCTCTTTCCATCCTGCTTCCTCTAACAATGCCTTTGCACTCTTTTGGTCATATGTTACTTCCGATTCTTCATTATACCACGGCATTTTATCGCAAACACTGTAAGCTGCTGTTCCATGACCGTTTAAGACGTTTTTGATCATTTCTTCACGATCAATTCCGATATTCATTGCCCGGCGGATCGCAACATCACTGGTTACATCATTGCCGACCGTTTTTCCATCTTTTTCACTCGCTTTGACAGTTGGCAGATTGATTCCTCTGTTGTCGACACTTGTCACACTCAAAAGACCATAACCGTCGATCTTCTCGTCTGCTAATGATGCTGCCGTATGTGCCACATCTACTTGTCCTGCCATTGCTGCTGCAAGTGCCGCATCTTCATCCATAAATAATACGGTCACTTTTTTGATCTTTGCCTTTTCTCCGTAGTAATCCGGATTTGCTTCAAAAATGACCTGCTGACCCTTATCCCACTGTTTCAGGATATAGCGTCCCGAACCGATCGGATGCTGTCCGTAATTCTCATCATAGGCATGCTCCGGTACGATTCCGACGATCGCCATCGTATACGGCCAGATGGAAAACGGCTTGTTCATATGGAATTCCACGGTCGTATCATCAACTGCCACCGCTTCTTTTAACATCGTAAAGTCATTGACGGTACTGTTTTTTACACAGTTGTTATATGTAAATGCAACATCGGATGCTGTAAGTTTTTCTCCATCCGTAAATTTCACATCCTCACGGATCTTCACGGTCCAGACAAGACCATCTTCACTGACCGAATAATCGGTTGCAAGGTCTTTTCCGATCTTTAAGTCTTTTGTTGTCGTTGTCAACGTGCTCTGGATCAGTGGTTCATGTACATGTTCTCCTGCTCCCCAGCCATATGCCGGATCAAATCCCGCTTCCGGTTCCGAGCTTGTCGGCATTGTTACGACTACGGATTCTTTGTCGGATTTTTCTGTTTTTTTCGTTGTGTCCGACTTTTGGGTATTACTGCTTCCGCAACCAAATAATGTCACTGTCATTGCAAGTGTCAAAAGCACTGCGATGCATCTTTTGTTCATATCTTCTCTTTCCTTTCATTTTCAAACTGTACACAGTTTAACACATTAAAACATCCCCCCACAAGCTCCCTGGGGGGATGTTTTTTCTCTATTTACTCTATAGGATTATGGTGGTAAAAAGCAACTCACAACTTAGTGGCTGGCAACTTGTTCAAAACCGGAAGCCGCCTTTTGACACCCGAATCCTAGAAATCAAAAAAGGGACGCTCTGAAAAGAACGTCCCAAAAATGCTTTTTCTATACTTCGATCAGTTCATAGCTGCGGCTGCCAAGTCCGATCTTTTCTGCGTGGTCTAAACAGCTTCTCCATTCGGATTCCGGTGTGGAATTGCGGAAATGATCATGATGATCCACAAAGTCTGCTTTTTTCATATTCTCTGCAAGCTGGCTGTTTGGCAATGGTGTTGCTGCAAGACAGGCATCTACACATGCCTGATCTAATGCCAGTGGATCAAAGGATGCAAACATTCCGAGGTTTGGTAAGATCGGAGCATCGTTCTCTCCATGACAGTCACAGTTTGGTGAAACATCTACGATCAGTGAAATATGGAAGGATGGACGGCCATCTACAACGGCTTTGGTATATTCTGCCATTTTACAGTTCAATACTTCATTTGCATTTTCATTATTAAATGCGATCGCATCAAAGTTGCAGGCTCCAAGACAGCGTCCACATCCTACACAGTGTTCGGTATCTACCGTCATTTTCTTTGCTGCTTCATCAAATACCAGTCCACCGTTGGCACATTCACGCTGACAGCGTTTGCAGCCACGACAGACCTCAGCGGTAATATGTGGGGTTCCGGATCTGTGCTGCTCTGTTTTTCCTGCACGGGAACCGCATCCCATACCGATATTTTTAATGGCTCCGCCAAATCCGGTCATCTCATGTCCTTTGAAGTGTGTCAGGCTGATAAATACATCTGCATCCATAACTGCCCGTCCGATTTTTGCAGCTTTTACATATTCACCGCCCTCGACCGGCACTTCTATGTCATCGGTTCCCTTTAAACCGTCACCGATGATCACCGGACAGCCTACAGTCAATGGTGTAAATCCGTTCTCCCATGCACACTCTAAATGCTCTAATGCATTCTTTCTGCTTCCCGGATACATGGTATTGCAATCAGTCAAAAACGGTTTTCCACCGAGTTCTTTTACCACATCGGCAACTGCTTTTGCATAGTTCGGACGAAGATAACTGATATTTCCAAGTTCGCCAAAATGCATCTTGATCGCAACAAATTTGCCATTCATATCAATATCACCGATACCGGCTTTTTTGATCATCTTCTTTAACTTTGTCGGAAGTCCGTCTCCAAACGCCTGTGTTCTGAAATTTGTAAAATATACTTTTGATCTTTCCATCATCATGCCTCTTTCAAAAACTTTTCTGATTGTATTTTATTTATCTTACTCACTTTTTTCCTCGGATGCAAGTCCTGTCTGCAGGGTTCTTGCCAGTTCATCAATCTGGCGTACCATCTTTTCGATTTCTCTGATCCCGGCTGCATTTTCCTGCGATGCTGCGGTCACATGCTCGAGAAATCGCAATCGCATAGATGTAGAGCAATACTACATGATATGTAAGTAACACAATGGCAACGGTCATAAAGACAACCGCTAAAAGGATCAGTACATACTCTATTATATGAATATCTGAAAATACCGTCAAGAAAAAAACGTTTGTTTCAACACCTGTATCACCTTGTCATAGTTCTGCGGCTGATGCGGAAATGTGCAGTTTGTACATACCTTGATCCGCCTGCCGTCCTTTTCTAAAAACTCCGGTTTTCCGGGGCAGTGCTCCCTGCTGTATAACGGACAGTAACAAAACAGACAGTTCATGTTCTCAATCCCTTTATGGCACGGATAATACTGACACTCTTTGTTTTCAAAAAAACGATAGGAATTCTCCATACTTACCTCCTAAGTATTGCTCTGCTTTTTTTACAAAATGATCTGCAAAGGACGGGTTTGACGGATAGTAGAGATGCGGAAAGCCCATCCAGACATTTTCTTTTTCGATCACACACGGATAGGTTCTGCCTGTGATCGGTTTAACTGCCATACAGTCCTCTCCATTCTTCTCACTGTCAAAATAGTGGAACTCATGTCCTTTGATCCTCGTTCCCACTTCTAAAAAATGGCTCTCTTTTTCTTCTAATTCGATATACCCGAAACGCACCAGCTTTTTCGTATCCTGACACGCTGCCGGGAGCACCCCTGCCATCTGATATGGATGACCGTCTCTATCACGGATTGCCGTGTGCAGATAGAGAAATCCGCCGCACTCTGCCACGACAGGCATTCCGCTTTCCACTGCTGCTTTGATTTCTTTTCGCATCGCTGTATTTTCCTCTAACTCTTTTGCATACAGTTCCGGATAACCGCCTCCTAAAAGCAGTCCACTGCTGCCCTCTGGCAATTCTTTATCATGCAGTGGAGAAAAATAGGCAATATCTACCCCATATTCTTTCAGTAATAACAGATTGTCTTCGTAGTAAAAACAGAAGGCTTCATCTCTTGCAACTGCGATGAGAGGTTTTGTAATTAGTTCTGTTGATGTTATTTTCTCTGTTGTTTCTGTTATTTTTTCTATTTCTATTGTTTCCGCACTTGCTGCAATTTGTATGATTGTTTCTATGGAAACAGACTTTTGTAATTCCTCTGCCGCAACTTCTAACTGCCTTTGGATCTCTTTAATCTCTCCCGGAAGATGTAAGCCTAAATGTCTGCTCTGGATCTGCAACTGTTGCCGCTCTGCCAAATATCCCAAAACACGGATCTGCAATTCCGCTTCGATCAACGGCTTTATGATCTCATAATAGGACTTTGACATCCGGTTCAATATCACGCCCCGGATCAGATGCTCCGTATCGTATGCTAAAAATCCTGCAATGAGTGGTATCACGGAACGCCCCATTCCTTTCGCATCTACCACTAAAATGATCGGTGTTTTGGTCACTTTTGCCAAATGATAGGACGAGCCTTCCTCACGCACGCCACCAAGTCCATCATACAGCCCCATCACGCCTTCTATGACCGCTATTTCCTCTCCTGTTCTGTTTTTTAACAGAAGTTTTCGGGTATCATTCTCTCCGGTAAAAAAAGTATCTAAATTCTTTGATGGAATCCCTATGACTCTTTGATGGAACATCGGATCGATATAATCCGGGCCGCACTTATAAGAGACCACTTGTTTTCCCATATCTTTTAGGGTCTGTAATATCGCACAGGTAATCGTTGTCTTGCCGCTTCCGCTTTTGGGTGCTGCGATCATCACACGGTCTAATTTCATGTCATATATCCTCCCTTTTATCCACAAAAATCAAATGCACAGATCCATACCTGATTTTCTGCCTGCATCAGATGATAGGAACCTGCCACTCTTGCCCTGCTTACCTGTAGCTGTATCAACTCTTCGTTTTCGATCGGATAATCGGAGAGTACCTCTTTGATCTCACAGATCGTCTCTAAACTAATCGCATTGATCACGATCCGCATCTTAGGATTCTTTTGATATAACACCGATAAGATTTCATTCATCCTTCTACTGCTGCCACCGATAAATGCATGTGTCGGTTTTAGAAGTGTTTCTAAGCCGTCCGGTGCATCTGCTTTTATGATTTCTATGTTTTCTAAGCCAAAGTGTTCTTTGTTCTTCCCGATCAGGGCAGCTGCCTCTTCTTTTTTTTCTATGGCAAAAACACGGATATCGTTAGAAAGTCCTGCCGCCTCCACTGCGATTGAGCCTGTTCCACTGCCAATGTCATAAAATACAGCTCCTTTATGCAGTTTTAATTTACAAATACTGACATCTCGCACCTCTTCTTTTGTCATCGGTACCCGGTCGCGCAAAAACTCGGTGTCTGCCCTGCCATGCGTCAGCCTTTTGCCTGCGGCACTTGGATTTTTTATAAAACAGGTATACAGTCCCTCTTTTTGCAATGCAAGGCACTCCTTTGGTGTCAGTTCTAAAATCTCCTGCTCCGGATAGGACAACTGATAGCCTGCATAAATCCTGCATGATTCAAGTCCTGCACGATCTAAAATTTCTCCAAGTCTTTGTACGTCCGATACGCCTGACATTAATAAAAAGGTCTTTTCGCTGTTTCGTATCCGCTCTGCTAAATTCAACAACTCTTTTCCATGCATACTGTAAACAGCCGCGTCCTGATAACTTTCGCCGATGCAGGCGGCTAAATATGCTACGGAAGAGATTCCGGACAATATCCGTACCGATGCCTGTAAACGTCCGGCAGATATTTCCTCCTGCAATGCACGGTACATAGAAGCTGCTCCACTGTAAAAACCGCTGTCACCGGAAAACAGTACCACCACCTTCTGTCCTGTTACGATTTCCGAAACCTCTACATCTTTTTGCATCTCTTCTAAATACGGAATGATCTGTTCTGTCCGATAATAAGGCTTTTTTTCTAATTTCGGCTGATAGGATGCGATCATCCGTTTTGCCCCAAGTAAAATATCTGCCTGTCGGATTGCCTGCTCTACTCCGTTTGTCAGGCTTTCCCTGCTTCCCATACCGACTCCTGCTAAGATGATCTCAAATCTGTTTTTGGACTGCTGGGGCAGGATCTTGCATCCGCAGATCACTTCTAATTTTGTGCATACTTCGGTAAAGGTATCTCCTGTCTCTGTTTTTTTCTGCCCGATGACATAGACCGGAATTCTTGCTTTTTTTGCCGCTTTTATTTTTTCTTCATATCCTCCGGCTCTGCCGCTCTTTTTTGTCACCATGCACTGTATTTGGTATTGGTGCAGGATGGCGGTATTCATCTCTTCGCTAAACGGCCCCTGCAATGCTATGATCTGTTTTCCTGAAATCCCCTGCTCCATGCAGATATGCAGGCTCTCTAACCCCGGCAGTACACGCACATAAAGTCTGTTTTTGATCTTTTCAGATGAAGCATATACGCTGAGTTCTTTACTTCCGGTCGTCAATAAAATATTTCCTTTTGTCTGCTCTAAGGCTTTTGCACATGCTTCATTGCTTTCAAAATAGCATACACCTGTTTCTTCTTCCTCTAAAATCTCTCTTTTTAATCGCAGATATGGGATGGTAAGGTCTTTGACTGCTGCCCGGATATTTTCCGTAACGGCTGTTGCATAGGGATGCGTGGCATCTACAACTACTGTAAATGCTTTTTGCTTTAAATATTCCCGCATTGCCTCTTCATCCATCCTGCCACGATGAACGGTCACTAACGGATGCTCTTTTAATACAAGTTCTCCGTATTCCGTGGCTACGCATATGGTATGTGCAATTCCTGCTGCCGCTAAATATTCAGACAGGGTTCTCCCCTCCGTTGTTCCTGCAAATATTATTATGTCATTTGATATCCGTGTTTCTTTCAATGTGATAACCTCGCTTTGTAACCAGCTTTCCATGTATCAGTTCCGTATCGGAATTACCGATAAATACGGTGGTAAACATATTCACCTGTGTATCTCTCAATTCCCGTAAGGTACAGGTCACTGCCTTTGTTTCTTCCCTGCCGATATTCTCCACATATCCGCATGGCCGTTCCTCTTCGATTACACGAAGCAGGATGTCACAGGCTTTTTTCAGATAATCTTTCCGCTTATGGCTCGACGGATTATAGATTGCTATTGCAAAATCTCCCCCGGCTGCCGCCAGCAGGCGTTTTTCGATCTTTTCCCACGGCGTTAAGAGATCACTCAGGCTGATCACGCAAAAATCATGATTCAGCGGTGCTCCTAAAACTGCCGCCCCGCTGCAGGCCGCCGTTATCCCCGGTATGACAAAAATCTCTGTATCCGGATATGCTTTTCCCATTTCGTACAGTAACGATGCCATTCCGTAAATCCCTGCATCACCACTGCAGACCATTGCTACCTGTTTTCCTTTTTTTGCTTCTTCAAAGCACAATTTGCAGCGTTCTTCTTCCTGTCTCATTGGAGTTGTCCGCATTTTCTTATCTGCAAACCGCTCTCCTAACAATTTGATATAGACCGTATAACCGATAATGACATCTGCCGCTTCTAATGCTTTTAGTGCCTCCCCTGTCATCATCTCTTCTTTTCCCGGCCCCATTCCGACTAAATAGATGTTATGCTTCATCAAATGTAATTCTCCATTCCCTTTTTGCAACGGCTATCGTCATCCCGTCTTTGGCATGTTTTTCATACATCAGTGTTCCTCCTGCTTCGCAGGCACAAAGTGCCGCCCGTTCACAGACATTGTCCACCCCAACCTGTGACTCTACAAAAGCAGAGGCATGAAAGTTTCCCTGCACTTTTTGCAGTTCTTTTGCCGTATAGGTCAAAAACGGTACTCTGTGCTGTCTGCTCCAGATTAAAAATCCCTGCTCGTCCTGCTTTTTATCAATAGAAGCCAATGCAAAAATCTGCTCTTTTTTCATTCCTGCTGTCTTTAGGGTTTCGTCAATCAGTGCTTCTATCTTCTGTGGCTTGATTCCCCTTTTACATCCCATTCCGACGACATACTCTTTGGGCTGTAATCGGAGCAATGCGTCTGTGTTTGTCGGATGCTCCGGTTTTGGATTTTCCGCAATCACAATGTCGACGGTTTGTGGTGCGGAATCTGCTGATAGCACAGCCGTTGACGGGTAGGAAATCAGATGTATTTCCTCCGGTATTTTCGTTCCCTCTTTCAGATGTCCCTCTTCTACACACAGGGTCACTTTCTCTCCTGCTAAGACTTTTGCCGATATCTTTGCAATTCCGTCTTTATTTATGATGCGAAGTCCGTTCCTTTTTGCAAACAGATCCACGGCAAATTTGTTTTGCAGATCGGTTGCTGTGGTGATCACCGGGATTGCGTTGATCTTTTCTGCAATCTGCACCGCGAGTTCATTTGCACCGCCATAATGCCCCGCCAAAAGCGGAATCACATACTGCCCCTGTTCATCTAATACAAGTACCGGACTGTCGTGGAGTTTGTCGGTAAGATTCGGGGCAATGGCTCTGACTGCAATTCCACAGGCTCCGATAAAAAGTATGGCATTTTTTTCCTGCATCTGCTCTTTTGTCCAGTCAGCAATGCTCTTTTCGACATGGACTGCCTTTATCTTCGTGTCATGGGTTTTTACAAGGGAACATTTTGTATCAACTGCCGTTGTGATGCCTGTATTTTCCGTCAGGCTCTCTGACACTCTCTTGGACAGCTCTAACCCATTGTTTGTAAAACTGATGATACTTAGTTTCATGTTTCTTCTTCCTTTGCCTGCCTGAATTCCGTTGAAAAATCCGGTGCATACAGCCGCGATTTTTGATAGTGCTGATGCGTCAGCACATCCCCGACTAAGACCAATGCCGTCTTTGTGATGCCATGCTCCTTAGCTGTAGCCGCCAGTGTCTCCACCGTACAAAGATACGATTCTTCGTCCTTCCATGTTGCCTTATATACCAGTGCCGCCGGCGTATGTTTTTCATATCCTCCGGCGATCAGTCTTTGGCTTAATTCCTCTAACATGCCGGTGCTTAAATAGATTGCCATGGATGCCTGATGCGCCGCAAAACTTTCGATACTCTCTTTCGTTGGAACCTTCGTTTTGCCTTCCATCCGCGTAATGATCAAAGACTGTGAAATTCCCGGCAGTGTATACTCTATATTTAAGGATGCTGCCGCTCCAAAGCAGGCACTGACACCCGGACAGCTTTCATATGGTATACCAAGCCTGTCCAATTCATCCATCTGTTCCCGGATCGCACCATAAATGCTTGGGTCTCCGGTGTGCAGACGTACGAGCATTTTTTCTGCCTCCTGTGACTGCTGCATCACGGCAAGCACCTCAGACAACGTCATCGTGGCACTGTTAAATATTTCACATTCTTTTTTTGCATATGCTAACAACTCCGGATTGACTAAAGACCCCGCATAGATGATGACATCTGCCTGCTCTAACAGACGCATTCCCCGTACGGTGATTAAATCGGCTGCCCCTGTTCCTGCGCCAACAAAGTAAACCATTGCTCTGCCCCCTTACTTTTTGCTAATTCGCCAAACTCATTGGCATACATGATGCAGTCTATCTGCATTTTTCCCATTGCACGTTTATTCAGATAATAACAGATATGTTCCATCGCATCCTCCATAACGGCTTTTCTTTTGCCGTTTTTTTCTAAAATACGGACTGCTTCTTCGGTCGTAACACAGGCTAAGATCTCGCAGGCTGTTTGCGCACTGATTCCCTGTCGGATCGCAGATGCCGTTATCAGCTCCATTCTGCAATCCCCCTCTTTTGAATGTGTATTCATAATACCGCCTGCTACTTTGATGAGCTTACCGATATGTCCGGTTAAGAGCAGTTTTTGAAAACCTTCCTCCACTGCCATATCAATCGTATTGCCAATGAAGTTACTACACTTGATACTTTTATCTAAATCATAGCCATAAGCCTGCTTCATAAAATCCAGTCCGTAATTGCCGGGTGCAACTGCCACATACGCATACCCTTCTGCCCTTCTCTGTCTTAGTTCTACCCGGATCGTATCTAAGATTGCCTGACTGCTCATAGGCTCTACGATCCCACTGCTTCCAAGAATCGAGATCCCGCCTTTGATCCCAAGTCTTGGGTTGAAGGTCTGCTCCGCAAGCTGCTCTCCCTCCGGTACAAAAATCTCTACTGCCAGTCCGCCTTTATAATCAACTAGCCTGCAGACCTCTAAGACTTCCTTTGTGATCATCTCTCTTGGCACATGATTAATGGCTGCATTTCCTACCGGCTGGTCTAATCCCGGCTTTGTGACCCTGCCCACTCCGATGCCTCCGTCGATCTGTACATAGGGTGAGTCCTCTAGGGATTGAAGATTTTCTCGGGATTGAAAATCTGCTTGGGAACGAAAATCTTTTCTGTCATTTCCGCAATAAGTCACTTTTGCATAGATCCATGCTCCGGTCGTTACATCCGGATCGTCTCCCCCGTCCTTTTGCACGGCACAGCTTACGACGTCTTCCGTTCGTCTGATATCTAAAATCTGTGCCGTATAGGGAATTCCCTTTGGTGTCTCAATCGTGATCTCTGTTTTTTTTCTTCCTAACAGAAGCATATATGCCGCCGCCTTCGCTGCTGCTGCCGCACAGCTTCCTGTTGTAAATCCATATCGCATACGTTCCTGCTCCTGTCTGCTCAGACTCCACTCTGCTCTTTTTTCAGTTCATAGAGGATTGCATTACATATGGCTGCTGCCACGTTACTGCCGCCTTTTCTTCCACGGTTGATAATATGAGGTACCTCTGTTTCTAAGATCAGCTCCTTTGCAGCCTCTACATTGACGAACCCCACCGGAACACCAATGATAAATTCCGGCCGGAATCTCTGATCCTTTAACATCTCATATAATTGTATCAGAGCTGTCGGCGCATTTCCAATTGCAAAAATTAAAGGTTTCTTTAATTTCGTTGCCATTTCCATACTGACTGCGGCACGGGTCGTCCCACGCTCTTTTGCGATTCTCGCCACGGTCTCATCTGCCATAAAACAGTGTACGGTTCCGCCAAAGCCTGCTAAGGTCTTTTTATTAATCCCTGCAAGTGCCATATTCGTATCGGTTACAATATCTGCACCTCTTAAGATCAGATCTTTTGCGATCCGAACGGCATGCTTTGAATATACCAGTGTTTTTGTATACTCAAAATCTGCACTGGTATGGATCACCCGCTTGGTTATCATTTCCTCTTCTTTGGGAAGTTCGATGCCCCGCTCTTTTAATTCTTTTGAAATGATCTCAAAACTTCTCTTTTCAATTTCATTTGACAATAAATGTTCGATACTATTTTGTCTATCCAATACATTCACCTATCGCTTTCTCTAAAATTTCGTTCTCTCTCCGGCTTTTCACTGCCACACGATAATATCCCTCTGACAGCCCCTGAAAATTTTTGCAGTCACGGATCAGGATTCCTTTTTGCAGTAATTTCTTGTAAAGTGGCTTTTCACTGTAGAATAAAATAAAGTTCGCATCACTTAAAATGACCTGTAATCCGAGATTTTGCAATTTCTCCGTGAGGAATTTTCTTTCTGCTACCACATATTCTACGGTTTTTTTCAAATACTCCTGCTGCTGTAAACAGGCAATTCCCGCCGCCTCGGCAAAAACCGAAAGATTCCATTCCGGGAGCTGACCTCTGATCTTTTGTAATAACTCCTTATCACTACACATCAGGTAGCCAAGCCGCACACCCGGGATTGCATATATTTTTGTAAAAGCCCGTACAATGAGTAAATTCCGATAAGTACTGAGTTTTTGTACCATGGAATTTTCTTTTTCACAGAACTCTATAAAACATTCGTCTAATACCACATAGATATTTTTCTCTTTGCACACTTCTAATACATTCTCTAAATATGCCGGTTTCATCAATTTTCCGGTCGGGTTGTTCGGATTTGCTAAAAAAAGCAGTTCTGCATCTTCCTGTAATGCCAATACTAATTCTTCCCCCGGTAAAAAATCCTCCTCTTTTTTTAGCGGAACACAGACCACTTCACTCCCTACCGCTTTTGCCGTATATGCATATCCGTAAAAGGAAGGAAGAGGCAGAATGACTTTTTTCGGCTTTAGTGCATGCAGGATTCCTAAAAAAAGTTCCGATGCTCCGTTTCCCGGCAAAAAATAAGTTTTTGGCAGGCAAAATTTCCTGCTTAATGCTTCTTTTAACTGCTCTGCTTCCATATCCGGATACTGCATACAGACATCCACTGCCTGATGTAATGCATCTTTTACTTCCTCCGGTATCCCCAAAGGATTGATATTCACTGAAAAATCAATCTGTATCCGGTTTCTGTAGATATCTCCGCCGTGAATTGTCTGCATCTCTACACCTCCCTAAAGTAATATAATAAGTACCATAAAAAACAGACACCCTGTTTCTCCAAGCCATGCCGTTAAATACATCAGACGGTTTGCCCGCCGGATGTCTTCGTATTCCACCGGACGGGTATCATCCCCGATATGTGGCTTTTTTACCACTTTTCCAAAATATACGGCATCACCTGCTAACTGTATCCCCAATGCTCCTGCACAAACCGACTCTGTCTGGGCAGAATTTGGACTGGCATGGTTTCTTCGGTCTCTTTTATAGATCCGATAAGCTCCTTTTCCACTAAAATCACTGCCGCCAAGATATGCCGCTGCTATCATCAGATATGCACTGATCCTCGATGGAAGATAGTTGCATACATCATCTAACTTTGCCGCTGTCCTTCCAAAATTCAGATATTTTTCATTTTTATATCCGATCATGGAATCCATCGTATTGACTGCCTTATATAAAAATCCAAGAACAGGTCCGCCAAGCGCTGTATACAGCATAGGTGCAATGACACCGTCCGAGGTGTTCTCTGCTACTGTCTCTATCGCCGCCTTTGCCACTCCGGTTCCATCCAAAACCGCCGTGTCTCTTCCAACGATCATTGCTACCGCTTTTCTTGCCTCTTCGATTCCTTCTTTTGTCAGGCTTTGATAGACTTTCATGCTCTCTACCTTTAAGCATTTTACCGCTAAGATCTGATAGGTCATGATCGTCTCTACTGCTACGCCAAGATATGGATGCAGCAGATAAGTTCCAATAACAAGAAATGCTGTCACTGCGAAGGTCACAGACAACACGATAAAAACCAGCAGTGTTCCTCTTCTTCGCTCGCTTTTCTCCTGCTCTTTATGCTCCTTGCCTTTTGTTTCTTTTGATAAAAATCTCTTTTCCAACACTATGATCAGATTTCCGATCAGACGGATCGGATGCGGCAGCCAATAAGGGTCACCTAAGATCAGATCTAACAAAAATCCCAAAAAAAATGCAATACTATGGTATAACACGTTCTGATTCCCCCATGATGTTTTCTACCCCCTGCAATTTCGGCTGTTCCCGGGTTCCGCTTAATAGACAGCGGTATCCGCCTCCGTTTTTTACCTGATGATCAAAATAATCTCCTCCGTAAAAACTGCTCAGGATTGCCATAATGGTTCCTCCATGCACTACCGCTCCTGCTGTGATCTTTGAAGCCGGCTGTTTTTCGTCCATTTTCTGAAGCCTTCCTTTAATTCCGATTAACATCCGGTAAAATCCCTGCTCGCAACGCTTTATAAAGGCTTCCCTGCTCTCTCCTCCCGGAAATGGCAAGGTGCCATTGCTGTCGATCCATGCCTGATAATTTGGATTTTTCTGCAATTCAATATAATTCTTTCCTTCAAATTCTCCAAAATCCATTTCTCTCCACTCCGGTATGTATATTGGCGTATGGTTTGGATAGAGGATTTCTGCGGTTTCGGTGCAGCGCTTCATCGGACTGCAAAACAGAATATCCGTCTTTGGATAAGTTCCGTTTTTCTGCAATGCCTGCAGCTTGCAGATCCCATTCCTGCTCAAAGATGTATCTGTATTCCCAAGATATCGGTGCTGCTCATTTTCGATTGTCATTCCATGACGCAAAAATATAATTTCTATTTGATTTTTTGACCAATCGCACATATGACGCGTATCACCTCTTCTGCTTCTTTTGCTAATTCTATCAAGATCCTGCCTGTCTGCTCACGATATTCTCTCTCAAAAGCATCCATCGGAACAATTCCATTTCCAATCTCATCACTGATCAGAATACAGTCGGGATATTTTGTGACAAAATCCAGGATGCTCTCTTTTGGGTTCTCTCCCCGCTGCATGGAGGTTTTGATGAACGTATGAAGATGATTTATGATGATGATTGTATTTGTTGTGTCTGATTTTATTATATTTATCTCTGCTGTATCACTCTTTGTATATTCCGGTAATGTTCCGTCACAAATTCGATATTCTTTCTCTCCAATTTTTCTCAAAGTATAATTTAATTTTCCTTGTGAATATCCACCAATAATAAGTTTCACTTTCTATTCCCTCGTATTTCGTTATCATGTTCTCTGAATTTTTATCTGATATTTAAATACCGTCTTTCGGTTTTTAAATATTAATTCCTGATTTAAGAAGTATATTTACAACGCTTGTTATCACTACAATAGACCCTTCGCATAACAACAGGAAATATCCTGCGGTATCTCCCGTAATCCCCCCAAGTTCCTTCTTAGTACGGTATTTATAATAGCCAAAGACTGCAAAAGCTGTAATAACCGCCACACTTCCTGCAAAAAGTGACCTCCACAACATAAAACCGATGCACAAGGCTCCCTGCACAGACAGTGCTGCTTTTACAATGACCGCATCCGCGTGGTCCTGAAACAGATAGAGCATTCCCTCTTGTTTCGCGGATGGGAACGATACGACTCCAATCCCACTTAACACCCTCGCAAGCACAAATCCTGCGCATACAACCTGTAATATATTTTTATCCGTAATCTCTGAAAATGCCCCCATATAGATCAATCCATACACCGCTAACATGATCACGGCAAATGCCCCGATATGGGAATCCTTTAAAATCTCTAATTTCCGCTCTTTCGGTTGGTAGGAATGAAATGCATCCATTGTATCCATAAAACCATCCACATGGAAACCACCGGTCAAAAGCAGGGGGATTGCTGTGCCGATGAACACATAACACAGATTTCTGATCCCGAACCGGTCGCAAAGCAGCCGCCAGAAATAGAGACAGAGCCCTATCACAATACCGATCCATGGAAAAAAGCAGAGTACATGCTTCATATCTTCTTCCTTCCACTCAAACTGTGGCATGGGAATTTTTGAATACATCGAAAATGCGATAACGATCGATTTTAAAATATGCATGCTACTTTCCTCCCTTTATCACAAGTGGGATTCCCACGACTACTTCTATCACTTCATCTGCCATGTCTGCTAACTTTTTATTGACGCTTCCGATCGCCCTAAGGTATTCCATCGTCCCCTCTTCATAATTAATTCCGTCTTCAAATACATTATTGGTTACGATTACCAGATGTCCGGTCTTTTGTTTCAGGCTCTGGATTCCTTCTACCACAGAATCCGTAACTTCCGTATAACTTCTTGTTTGTTTCTTAGTATCTTCACTCAAAAACATCTCATTGGCAGTCAGATTTGAGATACACTCTAATAAGACGCTGCTCCCTGCCTTAATCTTTGGCAATGTCTTTTCGATATCTATGGGCTGTTCGATTGTCAAAAACCCTTTATTTTTTCGCAGCCTTTGATGCCTTGAAACTTTTTTCTTTCCTTCCTCGTCAAAAACCTGCATCGTTGCAAGATAATATTTGTTGCTCTTACCGGAAAGTCTTCCAATATATTCTTCTGCATAGGCAGATTTACCGCTTCCGCTTCCTCCAATGATCAATACCATCATAACTTATCAAACCTCTGATACTGTTCTACCTGAATATCAAAAAAAGTCGTTTCTGCATGATAGACACGCAATGCCATATCTAAAAGTGGGAACATCATTACCGCTCCGGTTCCCTCTCCCAATGCCATGTGAGCATCCAAGATTGCCTCTTTTTCTAATGCCTTTAATAATTGCTTTGCTGCCGGCTCTTTTCCCTGATGTGATGCCAGCAGATACTCTTTCGTTCCCGGTGCGATTTTTTCTGCCGTTAAAGCTGTCACCAGACTGATGACACCGTCTAAGACAATCGGTATCCGATAAATCGCTCCTCCGATGCAGACCCCCACAAGTCCGGCAATATCCAGACCACCTACGGTCTCTAGAATGGTAAATGCATCTTTTTCATATAAGTCATATTTTCGGATTGCCTCTCCGATGACCTCCTGCTTATGCAACAGTCCTTTTTCACTGAGCCCTGCCCCTTTTCCTGTGACAAGCGAAACTTCACATTTTAAAAGTGCCGCTGCCATGGCACTGCTGGTCGTTGTATTGCCAATCCCCATTTCTCCGGTTGCCAGTATCCGGTATCCTTCCTCTTTTAAGATACGCACCAGTTCCATTCCAACCGCCATGGCACGAACAGTTTCCTCTTCCGTCATTGCCGGTTCTTTTAAAAAATTCCTTGTGCCACATCGGATTTTTTTATTTAAGACACCGCTGATCTCCTCCCGGTTCTGTATACCGATGTCTACCGGAATGATATCGGCTCCTGCCACTTCCGCCATCTGACATACGCTCGAATGTCTGCCTGCTATGGATTTTGCAACCGCCGCTGTAACCTCCTGCCCGGACTGACTGACGTTTTCCTCTACGATGCCATTGTCTGCACACAGGATCAACACGGCTTTTTTAGAAATATTGATCTTTTCCTCTCCGGTAATTGCTCCGATCTGAGCAGTCAGCGTCTCAAAACTTCCAAGCCCGTCTATCGGTTTGGCGATCGCATCCCAATTATGAAGTACCTGCTTTCGTACCTCTTCCATCGGTTTTGGGATGGAAATCTGCTCTAATTCTTCTTTTGTGTACTTATTCCAGATGGGCTTCTCTAAGCATTCCATAGATTTCCTCCATATTCAGATACTCCCTTAAGGTATCTGCCAACTGATCATACTGCCGCTCTTTAAAGGCGTGATAGTCTTCTGACATTCCCTCTTTGATGGTAACTCCTTTTTTCTCAGCTAATGCCTGCACGATCCGATCTGCGATATTTCCGGTATCAAACAGTCCGTGGATATAGGAACCATAGACATTCGGATTCTTTCCGGTAACTACTACCTCACACGCTGTCTGACCTGATTTTTTCTGTTCCGGCTCATATTCCAATTCTTTTTCTTTGCCCTCTTTTATCCAAGTAGTCTGCCCCATATGAATCTCATATCCTTCAAATGCAGATGCAGAGATCGGATACAGGATTCCCTGTAGCATATTGATATTTCCCTTTGTCTGACAGTGTTTCTTTTCTTTTTGCAATATCGTAAGAACCGGAAGTAACTCCATGCCTCGGATACTTCCTTTCTCTTCCACTCCATCGGGATCACGGATCTCAACCCCTAACATCTGATAACCGCCACAAATCCCAAAGACCGTAACTTCCTCTGACCGTTGTTTGATTGCTGCCTCTAAACCGTTTTGCCGCATCCATTTTAAATCTCCCATTGTATTTTTGCTTCCCGGTAAAAAAATCAGATCCGGATGCTGCAATTCTCTGACCGAAGTGACATAACGCACCGACACTCCCGGTATCTGCTCAAACACATGAAAATCCGTAAAATTAGAGATTCTCGGATAATGGATCACCGCAATGTCAATCAGTCCCACTTCTTTTTCTAAAAAGCGTTCACTCAGACTGTCCTCATCCTCTAATGACAATTCCATATAAGGAACCACTCCTGTCACCGGTACATTGCCCCGTTCCTCTAACATTTGGATTCCGGGTTCTAAGATCGATGCATCCCCGCGGAATTTGTTGATGATCAGTCCTTTCACACGTTCCCGCTCGCCGTCTGTTAATAACATCAATGTCCCTAGCAGCTGTGCAAAGACACCCCCTCTGTCAATATCCCCAACTAACAGTACCGGAGCATCCACCATTTCTGCCAGTCCCATATTCACAATATCATTCTCTTTTAAGTTAATCTCCGCCGGACTTCCTGCACCTTCTATCACAATGATATCCGCAAAGGATTCTAATTTATTAAATGCTCTTTTAATATCCGGTATCAGTTCCCGTTTATATGCAAAATAATCTCTTGCACTCATGTTTCCTAAAACTTCGCCGTTTACGATCACTTGGGAGCCGATATGGTTGGTGGGTTTTAATAAGATCGGGTTCATACAGACCATCGGAGAGATGCCTGCCGCCTCTGCCTGCATGACCTGCGCCCTTCCCATCTCTAACCCTTCTTTTGTCACAAAGGAATTGAGTGCCATGTTCTGGGATTTAAAAGGAGCTACGCGGTAACCGTCCTGTTGAAAAATCCGGCACAAGCCTGCTACTAACAGACTCTTTCCCGCATTGGACATCGTTCCCTGTACCATGATTACTTTTGCCATCTTTTTCTGCCTTTCTGCTCTATCTTCCTGTTTCTATCTGCTTTTTACAGCTTTTCGCATAATCGAATAATGCCTGATTCTCATGCTCTAATGTTCCGAAATGTTCTCTACAGCAGATCACACGTTCACAGGCATTGATACATTGTTTTGCCTCTGTAAGTGCCGCCTCTGTAATCGGTTCAAATGCTGCCGTCCCGATCACCTTTGCCGCTAAAGCCTTTGCGACCGGATAATCCAGATCATTTTGAAATAAAATCCCTGTTGCAAAAGGAATCCCTTCCCGTTGCAGTCTGCGATAAGTATTCCGCCCACTTCCATTGCCTGCGATCACAAACACCTCAGGTTTTCCTTTGACCGGTTCTAATTCCATACTTTCGCTCCGCTCATCAAAGCTGCCTGTTTCGATAGAAAATAATTTTTCGATATATCCCTCTTTAAAAATCTCCTGTGGAGTTCCAAACCGTTCCACACAGCTTCCATTGACACAGAGGATCTTATCTGAGACTTTTGCCGCCAGTTCTAACTCATGCAAAGACATCACCACTGTGAGTTCCTTTTTCTTTCGCATTTCCTGCAGGATAGACAAAAAATCTAATTTATATTTAATATCTAAATAGGAAGTTGGTTCATCTAAGATAATGATTTCCGGCTCCTGGCAGATAGCACGGGCAAGCATCACCCTCTGCCTCTGTCCGTCGCTGATCTTTGAAAAATCTTTATTTTTTAAGGATGTCACATGAACCGGTTCCATAGCTTCTGCCACTGCCTGTCTGTCTGTATCAGAAAGAATCCCGAACTTTCCAGTATAGGGATATCTTCCGGTCGCCACCACTTCCTCACAGGTCATCATCTCGGTACGCAATTTTTCGGTTAAAACGACTGCCATATTCTGCGACAGTTCATTTCCGGACATCTGCCCGATATCCTGCTCTCCTAAATAGACCGTACCGCCCAATAATGCAAGCTGTTTTGTGATACTCTTTAGGATGGTCGATTTTCCTGCCCCGTTTGGCCCTATCAGTGTCAGAATCTCTCCTTTTTCCAAACAGATCTCTATATTTTCGATCAGTGGCTGTTTGCCATATCCGACTCTCAGTTTTTCTGCTTTAAAATAATACTTTTTCACGCCATCTTCTCCTTGTTACGTCTTACCATGATCCACAGTACAACCGGCGCACCAAAGATTGCCGTGACGGTACTGATACTCAGTTCCGTCGGTGCAAACATCGTCCTTGCTAACAGATCACAAAACAGACAGAATACACTGCCCCCTAAAAAACAGGCAGGTATCATCCAGATTGGTTTTGCCGTACCTAAAAGGCTCTTTACTAAATGCGGTGCTGCAATTCCGACAAAGGAGATTGGTCCTGCAAAAGCTACGATACAGGCGGATAGAATACTCGATAACAGAACCATGGCTATGCGAAGCAGCCGGATATCCACACCTAAATTTCTTGCATAGACTTCCCCTAACTGATAGGCACTCAATGGTTTTGCCATCAAAAACACCAGAAAAAAAGTCACAGCCACCACACCGGTCATAACCGCTACATTTTCCCATGTCATTCCCGAAAAACTTCCCCTCGACCAGTTGTGCAGATTGACGATCTCTGCATCACTTGCAAAGGTTACCACCAGTTCCGTAATGGCAGAGCAGATATATCCGATCATCACTCCGCTTACCACTAGCATAGACATGTTATGGACTCTGCGTGACATTAAAAGCACAAATCCCATAGAGATCATTGCCCCGACAAATGCTGCTGCGATCAATGCCCAGGAAGTGATCTTTACTGCCTGTCCCATCAGAAATACCATGACGAGTGCCACCACCATTTTTGCACCGGAAGAGATTCCTAACACAAACGGTCCTGCGATCGGATTGTGAAAAAAAGTCTGCAACAGATACCCTGCAAGTGCCAAAGCACCACCTAAGATCATAGCCGCTAAAGTTCTTGGCATTCGGATATCCCAAAGGATCCTGGAATTTTCAATTTTTTCTCCCCGGATGGATGCAAAAATATCTGCTAGCGGGATTCTGACGGTTCCAACACAGATATTCCACCCCACCAATGCCACAACGCTAACTCCTAACAGGAAAAGCACTATGATATATCTGACTTTTTTACTCTGCTGCATCATATAACTCCTCTATTTTCTATTTCAACTGAAAAAGATATTTCATCTTCTGTTCGTTTTCTCCTAAAAGCATGGAATGGATATCCTGCATCAGATATCCCATCGACATAGACTGCTGATACATATCATTGGTGGTACACCATACATCTCCATTCTTGACTGCCTTAAAATCCTTTAAAACCTCACATTTGTCCAACAATTCTTCGATGGAAGATACTCCACCGTCTATGGTGCTGTTATAGATCAGATAATCTGCATCTTTCGCACCCTGATAAAAATCTTCGATCTGCATATTCACGGTCGAACGTGCCACTTCCTCATCACCTAAATCCTCAAAAATGTATCTTCCTCCGGCAAGTTCAATCATCTTCGGAATATAATCGGAACTCTGCCGCACCTGTACCAGACCATTCGAGGTAATATAGAAAAATGCTACGGTCTTATCGGTTTTTTCATCGGCTGTTACTTTCTTTAAAATATCCTTTTGTTTTTCAAAAATTTTTTCTGCCTCTTTTTCTTTTCCAAGCAATGCACCGAAAAATCTTACCCATTCCACTCTGCCTAACGGATGTTTTTCATAGCTTGAATATTCGATCATGACCGGAATGCCAAAATCCTCTAACATTTCCCTGACCTCCGGTGTGTGGGAAATCATCATATTCTCAATTGCAAGTGTACATTTTTCCGATACAATCCGTTCATAATCCGGTTTGCTGTATTTTCCGGCATATGAAATATCCCCTCTTGCCATCGCTTTTTTTGCTCCCTCAATATACCAGTCCTCTTCTTTTTGCGAAGAAAAACGGATGCTGTCTAACGCATCAAGGTGGTCAAAAATATCCATGACAGAGGATGATACTAAATAGAGATTTTGGACCGGCTGCTGCATCACAATGATACCTTTTTCTAAATCTTTCGGTGCCTCTTTTCCCTCCGGTATGACTAAGATCTTTGTACCATCGGAAGTGGCAAGCAGCCGGTAACCGTCTTTGTAGTAATCTACGGAAAACTGTTTGGCATATTCTAACTCCATGCTGCTTTCGTATACCAGTTCGTCACTGATCCGGTCTTTCGCAGAATCGGAAGAAGGACTGCTACAGCCGCACAGCCCTAACAGTCCTGCTAAAAATAAACAGCATATTGCAATTACTTTTTTTCTTCCTTTCATATTCTCATCCTCTTATTCCACGGACTGTAACGTATCCGAGCGGAATGTCAGGGTATACTCGATCTCATGCGGTTTGCTCATCGCTACCGTATCACCGATAACGCTTACCGGCTCATCAAATGCCGAAACAGGGATTTCAAAGACAGAACCTCCTTCGGTACTGCTTGGCAGATACTTTGTTCCGTCTACGATCATATAATCATAGTTCGGACTATCCCACTGTACGGTTGCAGTAACTGCTCCGCCTTCTGCCTTAATCTTGACCGGTGAAAGGATCGTTGCTTTTCCACTGCCACCCTCAAACGTGATCTCCATGGTATAATTGCCGTCTTCAAGTGCAGTAATCTCTGTTTTTGGACCTTCCTCTTCTACCGGTGTCGGATTGGTCACATAAACTTTATGATCATACCATTTTCCCTTTGTTCCGATCAGTGCAAGGTCAAATTCCTGATCTAATGCCTTTACCGGTACATCAAATCCATAGACTTCTTCCGTTGTACCATCACTGTAAGTTACCGTGTCTGTGGTTGGCTCTAACAGATTCTTCTCATCATTTTTTGCATTTTTCGCAAGTCCTACATACAGATTTACGATTTTTTTAGAGCGCAGCGAGACATGGATCGTCATCTCGCCGTCTTTTACGGTCAGAGTTCCCTTTCCGTCATATGCCTCATTGACCTGAAACATGCCATTGTCCGTAACAAAGTCCGCTTTGTATACACCGTCGGCAAGCTCCGCTTCTTTCTGCTCTTCTTTTTCTTCTTTCTCTTTTTGATCTGTGTCTTTCTGATCTGTCTGTTCCACAGATGTTTCTGTTTTTTTCTGGGTATCTGTTCCATTGCCGGAGCATCCACTAAGAATTGTGGATGCTGCCAGCATGATGGTCAATATCGCAACTGTAATACTTTTTTTCTTCATCGTATACTCCTGCTATTTCATTGCCTCTGCAGTATGATCTACATAGATCTGCTGGATGTCCTTGATCTCGCCAAGTCCTGTGATCTGTGTATCTACACTGTCAAATTTTCCGGACGCTTTGAACATGCTTAACCAGGAATCATCATCGTCTCCTGCCATATCATTGTTTGCATGATCTCCTGCTACGACCATTAACGGACGAAGAACGACTTTTTTATATCCTGCTTTTTCTACTGCATCAATAACAGATTCACAGGAAGTCTCTTCCGGCTCACCCTCTACGGTTCCGATAAATACATTGTCATAGCCAAGGTCTTTCATCTGTGTCTGCATCTGGCTGTAAGATACTTTTGCAGTATGGGAAGTACCATGGCCCATAAATACAAATGCTGTTCCGTCTTCTTTTGCTGCATCAAGGCTGTCATAGCCGGCATCTTTTACGGCTTCTGCTGTTAATGCTTTCGCTACGGCTTCCTTATCGCTGTTTACAGCGTCTGCATCTGCTCCGACTTCTCCAAGAAGCGGTTCTGCAATTTTTACGGTTTCAAACTTGTCCTTATAGTTCTCTACCGCTTCCACTAATTCATCATATTCTGCACCACGCATTAAGTGTGTTGGCTGTACTACCAGATTCTTTACACCGTTGTCTACTGCACGCTCTAATGCCTGATCTACGTTATCAATTTTTTCTCCGTCACGCGCCTGTACATGGTTGATGATGATCTGTGCGGTAAATGCTCTTCTGACGGACCAGTCCGGATTTGCTTCCTGCAGAGCATCCTCTATTCCTTTGATGTCAGCAACACGGCTGTCATTAAAGGAGGTTCCAAAACTTACTGCTAAAATTTCATTTTCGCCAATATCATCCTGATTTCTGGCATCATCTTTAGATGCATCGCCGGTATCTCTTCCAAAATAATCCGGATCAGCATTTTCGCCCTCTACTAATTCTTTCTGGGCATCGGTCAGTGCACCCCATGCTTCCTTCGCTTCGGCACACTGCTCGTCTGTCTTATCGTTTCTTTCCTGTACATAAATGGCATCGATCAGTGCTGCAACCTTATCTGCGGCTTTTTTGTCCGCATCTTTATCGGATTCTGTATCCGCTTCTTTTTCTGTCTTGGCTGCCTTGTCACTTGTTGCCTCTTTGCTGCTTCCGCATCCTGTAATGCAGAATGCCCCCATCATAGTTGCCATCAATAATGCTACGACTCTTCTCTTCATGTTTCCTCCTTAGGGTGTTCGTTAGAATTTTCAGAGCAACCGGCTGCATCCTCGCGGAGCGTTTTTTTATAAAATTACAGAGTCATCCCCTGTAAAATTAAGATCAAAATAAAAACCCTCTGCCTGTACAGGTAAAGGGTTTATACGCAAAAGAAACGCATCAAAATTCCAAAACAGAAATTCTCATACATCAATATGTACAACCAGTTACTCGTGGCTTGAAACAAATGTTTCTGTACAGCACTCAGGCAGGTCTCCCGGCTTAAAGATCTCTGCATCCGTCATCTTCCCGGTTTCCCAGTGATATCTCGACTTCTGCTCCCTAATTACGGTGACGAGTTCGTACAGGATTTGCACCTGTTTCCCTTTTCACCGAAGCCAGCCATGAAAAGTATTGTCTGAAATACAAAATGACTGCTTCGACACCTGACTGCTATTTATTCAGTTTTTTCTTTGTGCCTGTGTATCACACAGCACATTCCGCCATCCGGCGAATCGCATTTATTGTAACATACTTCACCGGCTGCCGCAATGGTTCCAGCCGTATTCTGCCTAAGATTCTTCTAACTTCTTTCCTGCACATTTTGGTACAATGGAAAAATAATCTAAGATCGTTGCCGCAATATCGGCAAATGTATCCCGTGTTCCATAGTTCGTTCCCGCCTTGACCGGCTGGCCATACAGAATGAGTGGCGTATACTCTCTAGAGTGATCCGTAGATGGTGTACTAGGGTCACATCCGTGATCTGCAGTGATCATCAGGATATCCTCATCCCTCATTTTTTCTAAGATCTCCGGCAGACGTTCATCAAAGTAAGTCAGTGCTTTTGCATAACCGTCCACATCATTCCGGTGTCCGTAGAGCATGTCATAGTCCACTAAATTGACAAAACAGATACCCTCAAAATCTCTTTCCATATACTCCAATGTCTTATTGATACCATCTTCATTTCCGGTAGTCCGTACGAATTCCGTAATACCCTTTCCTGCAAAAATATCGTTGATCTTTCCAACGGCAAGTACGTCTAACCCTGCTTCTTTCATCTGATCCAACATCGTGACTGCCGGCGGTTCTAATGAAAAATCATGTCGGTTCGATGTTCTTGTGTAATTGCCGGATTCCCCGATAAACGGTCTTGCGATCACACGACCCACACCATGTTCCCCTGTCAGTATCTTTCTTGCGATCTTGCAGTACTCATAGAGCTGTTCTACCGGAACAACCTCTTCATGGGCTGCGATCTGAAAAACTGAATCTGCGGAAGTATATACGATCAGATCTCCGGTTCTTCGATGTTCATCTCCGTAATCTTTGATCACTTCCGTACCGGAATATGGTTTGTTACAAAGTACACCCCTTCCGGTCTGTTTTGAGAATTCCTCTAGGATTTCTTTTGGAAAGCCGTTCGGATAAGTCGGAAGTGGCGCTTTAGAAATAATTCCCGCAATCTCCCAGTGTCCGATGGTTGTGTCTTTTCCTTTGGAGCTTTCCGTCATTCTTGCAAACGCTGCCATTGGATGTTCCTCTTTGTCATTGACTGCCATTCCGTCAATATTAAAATATCCTAATTTTTTCATATTTGGCATGGAAAAATACGGACTCTTAGAAACTGCAAGGATCGTGTTACTTCCTGCATCTCCATATTCTGCTGCATCCGGCATTTCTCCCATGCCCACACTGTCTAATACGATTAAAAATACCCGCTTCATTGGTGCCTCCTCCGAATTTTTCTATGTAAAAATTATACGTTCTTTTCTAAGTATGGTCAAGAAATGATCCGAAATCTTCCGTCTACTTTTCTGTCTGTGTCTTTGCAGAGGAATCTACCGGAGTGATAATAATATTCTGTGCAGATACACCGGTTTTTCTCTTAACAATATCTTCCACCTGTGCCCGTTTTGCATCGGTTGCATCTTTTCCCATATCCAGTACGACATCGGCGGAATCATCCGTAATGCTGACTACAACGTTACTGAATCCCTTTGCCTCTAAAAGCATCTCTGCCGCTTCTTCCTTTTCAGCGGTGTCGGTCATTTTGACCATCTGCTCAATGGCAGACTGTCGGCTTGCCTCTTCTAATTCTTTGTTGTTGATGATCTCTAATAAAGATTCTTTGTTTTTAGACCGCACCTGTTCTCTCGACAGCTTCGCCTCTGCTGCAAAATTAACGGTCTCTGCACCGGTACTGGTTAAGACTGCTTCGCCCGGATTTGCCGACTCTGCTTCCTCTTCACTCATTCCTTCCGCAGAAGTCTCTGATGTCGCCTGTGATGCATCTGCTACCTCTTCTGATGCCTCTGTGTCCGTAAAAATCTCCTCGCTCTTGCTGTCTTCATCCGAAATCTCATATTCTTCTTTTACCTCTTTTTTGCTTGCCGTTTCCTTCGTATCGTTCTTTAAACCTGTGTTGCTGTAGCTGAGATAACCGGCTGCCGCGATCATCAGTGCTAATCCTGTAATGATGAGCTGATTCTTCTTAAATATTTTTTTCATGGATACCTCCTAATCCGCTTTCATTTTTACTATTTCTATTTTATGTGCCTCTATGGGAAATAATGCTATTACGATGTCCTGTATTTTTTTCTTTACCGCCGGGTCTGTTGCTCCCTGCGCTACCACTACAACCCCTTCCACTGTACCTTCGTTTTCTTTATCTGATGCAAAACTTTTTGTGTCCTCTGCCTCCGTAATCATCACCCTGACCTCTCCGACCCCTTCCGTATGCTTTAAAATGCGTTCTAACCGCTCCTCTAACTGTTCTCCACCTGCCTCTTCATTCGCCTTAAAATCCATTTTCGATTCTGTCTTTTTTTCTGTCGGTATCGCAAGCACAAGTACCAGAACCCCCAAAAGTGCGAGGATCAAAAGATTATTCCGATTCCCCATAATGTTCCTGATAATATCCGCTCCTTTCTTCGACGTATCCATTCTGCAATCCCTCCAATCCTTCCATATCCGTCAGACCGCTCTCTGCTTTATAAGTTTCAAATTCCTCTACCAGTGAAAAAAAATCCACGCCGCTGCTGACCCGGTTTAACAGTGGCAGGAACACCACCACTAAAAGTATCATTTTTACTGCAAATTGCAGATACTTCTGATAGGATTTCTTTGGCACCAGATAGAGGATCAGTGTCAGGAAAAAATACAACATCAAAAAGGTTTTCAGCCACTCTAAAACAGCACTCATCTCATTCCTCCTAAACCACAAAAGATGTCGTTGCACACATCATCGCCACGGTAATAAAAACCATAAATACGGTCGTAGTGATCACACGCATCAACATCTCGCCTCCATGTGCCGCACCGCTCATTGCTCCCGCGATCCGCTTATCCGCAATCGGTTCTAAAAATGCTGCCATACACTTATAAAGCAGTGTAATGATCAATACCTTACAAAACGGGATCAATGACAAAAATATCAGCAAAAACATCGCAGCCACTCCGACACTGTTTTTAATGACCATCCCGGAACCGATGAAAATATCACCGATCGCCGCTGCCGCACCGCCAATCCCGGGGATCAGGCTCAAAGACTTTGTCAGGGTTGTTCTGCTCGCATAGTCAACCGCCGGTGCGATCATTCCCTGTACAACGTTTAGACCAACCACGATCGTCAGCACCAGTTTGGCACCCCAGCTGAAAATATCGCGTACCAGTTCTGCCGTTTTTGAAAATACTTCTTCTTTCATCATGCAGTTTGTTAAATAAAACAGAACATACAGATTGATCAGTGGCAGCAGTACATAGATCATCAGCACTTCGATCCCATACAGGATAAAAAAAGTCAGTTCATAAAAGGACATGGCACTCATCGCGTTTCCGGCAAAGACCATGACCGCTAAATAAGAAGGCAGCAGCATTTTCATAAAGCCTGTCACATTTTGAAGCAGATGGCTGACAATCTCGGAGGTCACGGAAAAGGATTTTAAAACAAACAGCATCAGCACCAGATAGGTCAAAACGTAGCAAAGCTCCGTAATATAGGAATTTTCAACCAGTCCTAAAAAGTTCTGCAAAATACTGAAGATTAATACCAGTACCACGATCTGCATCATATTTTTCTTATTTTCCTCAAGTTCTCCCACCAGTGCCTCTTTGATATAGCCTCCGATCCCTGCAAGGCTTTCCAACGCTCCCTGTTTTGAGATACTCCTCACCAGTTCCGAGAAAGTCATTCCCGTTTCCCGCCCTGAAAATTCATCCAGATCTGCAAAAAGATTTTCTTTCGTCAGATATCCCAGCATCTCGTCTCTTTCTGTGTCAAAGTCTACATCAGAATCTGCTTCTTTCTCCAGACCTGTATCCAATTCCCTGTCCACACCGGTATCTGGCCCTTTCTTCTTCTCCGCCTGCACCTGCAACGGAAACAGTAACATTCCCACAATCAATAACATTCCCACAAAAAATAAATTTACCTTTAATTTTCCTATACAATGTCCAAAATAACAGCTTTTTAATACATCTCTGACTCTCATAAAAAATCCCCAACCGTCTGCAGCAATGCCAGCAATACCGGCATACTCACAAAAAGAATGGACACCTTGCCAAACAATTCGATCTGGCTCCCGACCGCACCATAGCCCGCATCCTTACAGATTTCTGCCGCAAACTGTGCCACATAGGTAATTCCCATCATTTTTAACATCAGGCGGATATAACCGCCATCCAGGTTCAATACCGTTTCAATCCTGCCAATGTACTCCACAACAATTTCTAACTTTGTCACCAGATAAATAAAAATGCAGACGCAGGTTCCAAGACTGATGAGCATCCCATACTCTGCCTTATATGATTTCAATGGGATTGCCAGACAGACACCTGTCATGCCGATCATTGCAATTTTTAAAATATCCATACTTCCCCCTATAATGCAAACAAATCCTTCATCGTTGAAAACAATTCGTAGATATATGGTACGATCCAGAACAATACCAGCAGCAGTCCGGCAAGACTTGTCAAAAATGCCTGCTCCTCTCTGCCACTGTGCTTTAATATCTGCGTTAACACAGTCACGATGATCCCGATTGCAGCAATTTTAAAAATCAGATTTACACTCATATGTTCTCCTTTACAGTAACACGATAATCAGAAGCAGTCCCCCAAAGAGACAGACACTCTGATATACCTTCTGCTTATTTTCCCGTTCCTCCCACATCTTTTGAATCTTCTCTTCCACGCGGTTGATGTACATTTCCACAGAAGCGATCTGACTTTTGCTGTCCACCGGCTCTAACAGTCTGCCCATATCTAAAAGGATTGCAAATTCCTCCCGATTTAAAAAAAATGACCGTTTGTGTGCCTCAAAACACTCTCTCCAAAGCCTCTCCACTTCCTCTGTCTGGTGATACAGGATTTTTTCCGTAAACTCCATCAGCGGCTCTTCGAATGGTGCTCCCGCTTTCTTTGCCATATCTGTGACTGCCTCTGCGATTGGAAGCCTGACATATTCTAACTGCTTTTCAAAGATGATCAGCATTTCTTTCATCGCTAAAAGCTGTCGCTCCTCTTCCCGAAATCTTTCTAAAAAAGTCAGACATCCGCCCACCGAAGCAGTCAGGATCAAAACACTTCCTAAAATCTTTAACATATTTTTTCTAAGTTCTCATCATAGATATGGAACCTTCTCCTGCCATTTTCTGCTTTTTCTAAGAGGACGATCCTGCCAAACATCTGCTGTTCTAACATTTCTTTCAGGTATTTTTTTCTCGAAAGCTCTTTCATATCGTAAGCATGTACGGTCCCGATAATACGGCTGCCCGAATAGATGGCCTGCTCCATTGCCCGGCAGTCCTCCCTGCTTCCAATCTCGTCCACCGCAATGATCTGCGGTGCCATCGAACGCAGCATCAACAGCATTCCAAAGGATTTTAAACAGCCGTCTAAGACATCACTTCGGATTCCGATATCGTTTTGCGGGATTCCCTGACGGCAGGCAGCAATTTCGGAGCGCTCATCTATGATACTGATCTTCATTCCATGCAGCCTGTCCGAACCGTTTGACAGAATCCTGATAGCATCTCTTAAATAAGTAGTCTTACCGATTCCGGGAGGCGAAACGAACAGGGTATTATAAATACTGTTCCTATGTATCAGATATGGGATGATGTCTTTTGCACAGCCACGTTTTTCTCTTGCCACACGGATATTCAAAAAATAAATATTCGACAGGCTTAACACCTTACCACCGTCCATCACTACTTGTCCTGCCACTCCGATGCGGTGTCCGCCCTGCATAGTGATAAATCCCCTTTTCATCTCATCCTCATAGGCATAGAGTGAATAACTGCTGATGAACTTTACCATGCTTTTAATATCCTCTTTCGTGGCACAATAGGCATTTACCTGGCTTCGTTCTAATCTGCCTGTTTCTTTTTTTAAATACCACTCTTCATTTTCCATATGAAAGATCACAGGCTGTCCGATCCTGATACGGATTTCCTCTAAGGTATTTTCTTTCATCGTAACTTTTTGCAGTGTTTCCCGCAGATGCAGCGGAAAGATATGAAGCAGTTCTTCCTGCATAGATGCTCCCTCCTGTCTTTTGGTTTGTCCTTAAAACATTTATATGAGGGGCTTTTAGATTTATGCATAAAAAGACCGTGGCTTTTTTCACAAAAAACCACGGTTTTCCATTTCACTATTGAACCTGAAAATGAAAGGCTGCAATTGTCTTATTGTCTACATTCTTATTCGTAATTTTAAAAATAAGGTTTTTCTCACCATTATACAGATAGTGTACACGGAAAGTTGCTGTTCCATCGGCATTTTCTGTAGAGCTTCCTTCTACTTCACAAAGCATATTTCCATCGGCATCATAAAGTGTCATTGCCGGGTCATTATATGGATCATTGTATGGTGCCTGGCTAAAATCCGGTGTGATACCCTCTAAAACAAGCCCGCCTTTTGTAACACTTGCCTTTGTCAGACGCACCCCATTGGATTCCTGATCCAGCACGATTTCTTTTACTCCTGAACGATCCACCGGGACTGAAAATTGTAACTTCCATGTATTCTCTACTGTTCCGGTCGTGATCTCCTCCATCTCATCCTGTTGCCAGTATTGTCCTAATAACTGGTCTTTAATACTGTACTCTACCGTAAATGTCTTTGCATCGGAAATATCCACCGGCTGTTCATTTACATCTGTCAAAGAACTCAGATCCTGTTGTGCTACACTTGTATACAATCCATCCTCTATTTTTTCAAAGGAACCTACCTCATCCGGATAAACCTGTTTTCCATTAATTTTGAACTCCACACCATGAATATTCTTACCTAGACGGATATACTCTGCTTTCTCAAAATCTTTACGCTCTGTACGCAGGGATAACAAATAGTAGAGATGATAGCCATCACAGTATACATCCGACACGGCAAATGTTATCCCATCTTTTTCTACTGTAGTTTCTCCTGCAGACTTGTCCTCTTTCGATACTTCTTTCGCATTCTTTCCTACCGTAGCATATTTTTTCAAATCGGAATCCATTGTTTCTCCCTGCTGAACCTGTTCTTTTTCATGTGCGATCAGCTTGCCAAACAATGCACTATAGATATCCTTTGCAAGTACCGGATCTGCCACACCTGCTACTCCTAAAATAACTGCCAGTGCTGCCGCTGCCCCCACTACTTTTTTCCAAGTGTTTTTCCTTTTCTTACTATTTGTATTTCCGATCCGGTGTAAAACACTTCTCTTATAGCTCTCTTTTTCTTTCTCGGATAATTCTATTGCTTCATATGTTTCTAAATCCATTTCTACCTCATTGAGTAACCCGTAAATATTTTTTTCCATCTCAAGCACCCCTTTCTACTGAAAAATGTTTGCGGATCTTCTTTTTCCCACGGGAAACCCGGTTATAAATAACATCTTTTTTCATTCCGGTCTCTTTGCTGACTTCTTCCATACCTTTTTCCTCAACATAGAGTTTCCAGAACAATTTTTGATCTTCCGGTTTCAGACACGCTAACATTTGCTCTGTTTCCTCTGAGATTTCTTTTTCAATTACCCCTAACAGTTCTGCATCTTCTTTCGCAATGGAAACTTTTTCTAAATCAAGCTGTTGCAGCTCTCTTTGATACTGTCTCAGATAATCAATGGCACAGTATTTTGCAACCGCCGCTGCCCAGTTTTTAAAGCTGCTCTTTTTTTCATCAAAGTAGGAACTGTGATCCCAGATTTTCAAAAGCACATCATTCATACATTCTTCCTGCCGGTCCGGTACCGCTGCTAAATGCTTCTTTATGACTGCCATCAGCAGTCCACCGTAGGTATCTATGACATAAAAAAGTGCCTCCTCATTCTTTAATTGTAGCTGTTGAATATAATTTTTTTCCCCAATCTTCATGGTGATCCTTTCTTTTGTTCAGGTCGTGCACTTCCCTGTTTTTTCTTTACACTTATTATTACGATAAAAAATGATGGTTTCTATCATATTGATCACTTTTTTGTCATGATCCTAAACACAGGTTGAATCGATGGTTTATTTGCTGGGTTCTACTCAATAGGGTGTTGCTCTAATGTAAAAAGAGACTATCTTACGATAGTCTCTCCATTTCGCTGTCTTAGTTATATTTACGTTTTCTTGCAGCTTCTGATTTCTTTTTACGTCTTACGCTTGGTTTTTCGTAATGTTCTCTCTTACGAATCTCCTGCTGGATACCTGCTTTTGCACAGTTTCTCTTGAATCTACGTAAAGCGGAATCTAAAGTCTCGTTCTCTTTTACGATTACATTTGACATAGTCTCACACCTAACCTCCCTCCAGTTGTAAATTGTGCTCCAACTGTTTGGGTAATATTTGCACTATTAGTTATTATAACAGATAATCCCTGTAAGTCAATAACTTCCGGTGTTTTTATTTTTGGATTTTTATTCAATACTTATTACACCATGTCCGGTTTCTTATACCGTTCTTATTTTTTGTATTTGAGCTTCCAGCAATAATTTGCATTACCTGCTAACCCGGAAACATACTTATTGCCGACCTTTTTTTGTGGTGCAATATAGAAATAATAAGTTTTTCCTGATTTCAGCTTACTTTTACCGCATTTTTGATGACGGTTCTAGTCTTTGTAGTTGTCTGGAATTTCTTATACCCGGAATCCTTTTTATTAGAAACATATACTACATAACGGTTTGCACCTTTAATCTTATCCCAATTGATCTGAATTCCTTTTTTGCTCTTATTATTCTTTGCTTTTGTAACATCCGGCTGTGGGCTTACATATTTCCAGGAAGACCAGCTACCATACATTTTCTCATTCTTACTATTTAAAGCATATGCACGAACTCTGACCTTATAGAAATTATGCTTCTTTAATGCAGACGTCTTGATATAAGTCTGAGGATATGTTGAACTTGTGGTTACCGTTTTAATCTTAGAATCCTTATTCTTATATGCGGTGTAAAGCTGATACTGATATCCGTCTGCGCACTCTATTGTAGAATTTCTTACAGAAATTTCCGATAAATTCTGCCAATAGTAATTTACCTCTACACCACTCACTTTAGAAGGTTTTACCGAAACATTCCCTCTAGATATATAATCACCTGACCATGCAATAGTCATTCCATCGGCATATTTTCTTCCTCCGCTAACGCGAATTGTATATGATGCATTTTTTGTAAGATTTTCCAGTGTCACACTTGTTCCGGTCGTTATACACTGCATCTTTGCTGTACTTGTTGTATAATATTCCACTTCATAAACGTCTGCTCCCGGTACTTCTGACCATTTGAGACCGATAGTATTTGTTGATGATTTCGTATGTGTCAGGGTTGCCGAGGCGGTATCCGGTGCGGTAACAATCCGCAATGGCTGGGACGTGGTTCCCATGACTTTTGTATATTTATTCCATCCTTCAATATTGTATTTAAATGGAGTGATACGAACATAATAAACTTTTCCTGCACCTAATTTCGTCAAAGTTATGGATGCAGAAGACTGGATTTCCTTATAAGTCCAGTAACCGTCAGACATCTGCTCCGACATTTCAATTTTAAAACGAACCTCACTTCCCGGGCAGGACCAGCTGATACCTGCTGAAGTCGTAGAAGCATCTGTCTGTTTCATATCTGCTACTAACGGAACACTGCTATCTGCCTTTACCGGAACGGTTGTCACAAGCATTAATAAAAATGCTGCTGCAAATGTCATGACAAATCTGCTCCAAACACTTTTTGAACTTTTCTTCATAGTTTCTCCCTAAACTTTTGACATTTTATTTTAACTGCTCTTCTAATGCACTCTTTGCCTGTGCTAATGCATCTGCGATTCCGGCCGGATTTTTTCCGCCTGCCTGTGCCATATTCGGACGACCGCCGCCACCGCCGCCAACGGTTTTTGCAATGGCTTTGATCAGATTACCTGCATGAGCACCGGACTTCATTGCTGCATCGGTTGCCATGGCAACAAGGTTGACTCTTCCGTCACATTCGGATGCTAATACGATAACACCTTCACCCAGCTTTTCCTTTAACTGGTCGCCTAGATCTCTTAAGCCGTTCATATCCACACCGTCTGCACGGACTGCTAAAAGCTTAGTGCCCTTCACTTCTTCCACCTGATCCATGACATCGCCAAGTGCTTCTTTCGCTGCCTTACTCTTTAAGGATTCATTCTCACTCTGAAGGGCTTTCATCTCTGCCATCAAGTGCTCTAATTTTTCTACCAGACCCTGTGGGTTTGTCTTTACTAATTTAGAAGCCTGCTCTAAAGTATCTTCTAAAGTGTCGTAGTAATGGAATACTCCCTCGGAAGTCAGTGCTTCAATACGGCGTACACCGGCTGCGACACCGGATTCCGATACAATCTTAAATGCACTGATATTGCTTGTATTGTCGACATGTGTTCCTGCACAAAGCTCTGTAGAAAAATCTCCCATGCTGACTACGCGTACACTCTCACCGTATTTTTCTCCAAAGAGTGCCATTGCACCGGTCTTTTTCGCCTCGTCTAAGGACATGATCTTCGTTTCAACAGGAAGTGCCTCGGCAATCTTTTCATTTACCAGAGCTTCTGTCTTTGCGATTTCTTCCGGAGTCATTGCTGCAAAATGTGAGAAGTCAAAACGAAGTCTCTTATCATCTACATAGGAACCATGCTGTTCTACATGGGTACCTAAGACTTCACGCAGCGCTCTTTGTAATAAATGGGTCGCACTGTGGTTTCTTCTTGTCAGGGAGCGTCTCTTCTCCTCAACTTCTAATGTAGCCACATCACCGGTCTTTAACATACCGCTGACCATCTTTCCGACATGACCGATCCTTCCGCCACGCAGCTTGATCACATCTTCTACCTGGAATTTTCCATCCTTTGTTGTGATAAATCCGTGGTCTGCACACTGTCCACCCATAGTTGCATAAAATGGCGTCTGCTCTACGATCACAGTTCCCATATCACCATCGGAAAGTGCTTCTACGATCTCTCTTTCTGTGGTAAGAACCGTGATCTTTGACTCATGTACTAATCTGTCATAGCCGACAAACTCACTGGTAATGGAGGTGTCAATCTCATCATATACAGTTGCATCTACTCCAATATAGGTGGTCTCTTTTCTGGAACTGCGGGCTTTTTCTCTCTGCTTTTCCATGCATTTTTTGAATCCCTCTTCATCAATGGTAAAGCCCTTTTCCTCTAAAATCTCCTGTGTCAGATCCATCGGGAATCCATAGGTATCATATAATTTAAATGCATGCTCGCCGGAAAGCACCTTCGTACCTGCTGCTTCCATTTCTTTTTGCATGTCCTCTAAAATACCAAGTCCCTGATCGATCGTCTTATTGAATTTTTCTTCTTCCTGACTTAATACCTTTAAGATAAAGTCTTTCTTTTCCTCTAATTCCGGATATCCGTCTTTACTCTCTGCAATGACGGTCTTGCTCAGTTCTGCCAAGAACTGTCCTTCGATACCCAGCAGTCTGCCATGTCTTGCTGCACGGCGGATGATCCTGCGCAGTACATATCCTCTTCCCTCGTTTGATGGCATAATTCCATCGGAGATCATAAAGGTTGCGGAACGGATATGATCGGTGATCAGACGGATCGATACGTCGTCTAAAGCATCGGTCTGATAGGTCTTATGGGAAATCTCGCAAATTCTATCACGGATTGCCTTCATCGTATCAATATCAAATACGGAATCCACATCCTGTACTACGACTGCAAGACGCTCTAATCCCATACCGGTATCAATGTTCTTGTTCTCAAGTTCTTCATAGTTGCCATGTCCGTCACCGTTGAATTGGGTAAACACGTTATTCCATACTTCCATAAAACGGTCGCACTCACAGCCCACTTTACAGTCCGGACTGCCACAGCCGTATTTTTCTCCACGGTCATAATAAATTTCAGAACACGGACCGCAAGGACCTGCACCATGCTCCCAGAAGTTGTCACATTCTCCGTTTTCATCACGGTAAAAACGTGTGATCTTCTCTGCTGGAACACCGATCTCTTTTGTCCAGATGTCGAATGCCTCATCATCTTCTCCATAAATAGAAGGATAGAGTCTCTCCGGCTCCATACCGATGACTTCTGTTAAAAATTCCCAGCTCCATGCGATTGCCTCATGTTTGAAATAATCACCAAAGGAAAAGTTACCAAGCATCTCAAAAAAGGTCAGATGTCTTGCTGTCTTACCAACATTTTCAATATCTCCTGTACGGACACATTTCTGGCAGGTTGTCACTCTTCTTCTCGGTGGAATCTCCTGTCCTGTAAAATAAGGCTTTAACGGTGCCATTCCCGCATTGATCAACAGTAAACTGTTATCATTATGCGGAACCAGCGAAAAGCTGTTCATTACTAAATGTCCCTTACTCTCAAAAAACTCCAGATACATTCTTCGGAGCTCATTTACACCATACTTCTTCACGATCTGTTCCTCCAAAATCTATTTCTCGTTTGCTTCTGATTTTGCATCCTTGCTCATTCTCCATTTTTTTCCGGCAAACACACCGGCGACTGCAAGAATTACAAATACAACGAATTTAATAAAATACTGCAGAAAACTTGCTAAAAATGCCATATTATTTCCTCCATCTTCTATAAAACACTATGTTTTATCATATCATAGGCAAAATCTTATTTCAAGATGTCACCCAGACCTAATTGCTCATTTTTTCCACTTTCCAATTCCACGTCATCTAAAAGTCCGCTTCCATCGGCTGCCGTGGTTGCCAAAATGTCACAACGTTCGTTCTGCGGATGTCCGTCATGCCCTTTTACCCATACAAACCGAACTTCGTGTGGCTGCATCACTTCTAACAGCCGTTTCCACATATCCACGTTCTTAACAGGCTTCTTGTCCGACTTTTTCCAACCGCGTTTTACCCAGCCGCCGATCCAGTTCTGGTTAAAAGCATCGACTACATATTTAGAATCCGAATAGACTGTAACCTGACACGGTCTGTTCAATGCCTCTAAGCCTCGGATGACCGCTAACAGCTCCATGCGGTTATTTGTCGTTTTCTTATACCCTCCCGACAATTCCTTTTCATGCAGTGTCCCGCTTTTATCTATATAGTGCAGCACCACGCCATATCCTCCCGGCCCGTCGGGATTGCCTCTTGCTGCCCCATCTGTATACATTGTGACTTCCATTTTTGTTCTCCTTATCAATAATATCTATAATTCAAATATCTGGTTCTCTTCCCGGATATCCATAACCTTTTTTGCCAGTTCCGGCTCTCCCGCTAAAATCAGTTCCTTTTTATATTGCGGGATCAGATCATATCTTCCCCACAAATGCATTGGGAATACAGTATCTGCATCCATAGTATGCAAAAAATAGTCAATTCCATTCTTGTACCGCTCCTCTAATCGCATATCCATTACTACAAAAGCAGCATCCATATGGACTCCTAAAAGCGGTTCTAACTCCTTTCGGAATTCTTCTCTCATTCTCCGGCGGTATGCCTCATCGTGCATCTCGCCTTTTCGCACATACCAACTCCAGTCATTTAAATCTCCTGCATGAAAAATCGTTTTTCCACCATAGTGTACCAAAAAGGAGACTCCTGCATCATTCGAACCGAGCGCCTGCACCTTTAACTCTCCCATATCATAGGTTTCACCCCGTCTTGCAGTGATCATCCGCTCTTTCACGGAAAAATCAATGCCGTTACGCTCTAAATATTTTCTGTTAAAACGCATATCGTTTCCTAAGAAAAATACCATATCCGGGTATTCCATTCCCCACTTTAAAGACTCCAACCAGAAGTGGTCACGGTGTCCGTGGCTTGAAAAAATATAGTGTTTTTTATAGTTAGAAAACTCTGGAAGCTCTCCTTTAAAATCCACTTCCGGAGTCCTTGACTTATCAAAGTAGTCGAATAACAGCAGGGTATCCCCAATCTCCACTGCAAAACAACTGTGCATTATATAGATGATCCTCATTTCATTCCGCTCACAATCTCATTTGCTTTTTTATAAATCTCCTGCGGTTCTTCACCGATAAAGAACTGCCCATCCTCATAGAGAATCTTTCCATTGACCATTGTTAATTTTACATTCTGCTTGCTGCCGCTGTAAACCAGATTTTTTGTGAGATTATGCTCCGGCTGCATATTCGGCTGCATCAGGTCCATTAAGAACAGATCCGCTTTTTTCCCAACTGCCAGACAGTCGCAGTCTGACAATCCCATTGCCTTTGCACCACCTGTCGTTGCCATGTATAGCACATCGTTTGCATCCATGACTGCTGCATCGCGTTCTCTTAACTTTGCAAGACCGGTTACTAAAAACATCTCCCGGAACATATCCAAACAGTTGTTACTTGCCGGACCGTCCGTGCCGATTGCCAGATTGATCCCTGCCTCCTGCATTTTTTTCAAAGGTGCGATCCCACTTGCCAATTTCAGATTAGATGCCGGATTTGTAATAACCGATAAGTTCCGTTTTGCAAAAATATCTATATCCTCATCGTCAAACCAGATACAGTGATATCCGCCACCGCCGTAACGATAGAGTCCCATTTCTTCAAATAACTGTGTCGGAGATTTGCCATAACGCTGCCTGCACTCCTCTACCTCTCTTTTTGTCTCGGAATTATGGGTGTATACCGGTGCATGATACTTTTCACTTAATCCTGCCAAGCCCTCTAACAGCTTTTTATCCGTTGTATACTCTGCATGAAAACCTAATTTATAACTGCAAAGTTCATGATAATCATTATAGGTTACATACTGCTCTTCTAATTCTTCTAAAGAACTTGTAAAATTATTCAGTCCACTGACCTGTACGATCCGAAAACCGCAATCCACACATGCCTGTATCACTTCTTTCGGATAAATGTACATATCAAACGCAGAAGTAATTCCGCTTGTTAAGTATTCCATAATGGCTATTTTTGCAAACAGATATGCTTCCTCGCCTTTTAGTTTTGCTTCATTTGGAAATACCTGCTCATTCAGCCATTCCTGCAATGGAAGGTCATCTGCCATAGAGCGCAAAAATGTCATTGCAGAGTGTGTATGCGCATTTTTAAATCCCGGCATCAGCAGATTTCTCTTTACATCAATCTCACGGTCCCATAAGATCACATCTCCCGGTTCTTTACAGACCGCGGAAACATCCTCCCCATCTCCGATATAGCAGATCGTATTTCCTCGTACCCAGAGTTCTCCCTCTGTGATATCCATGGTCTCTGTCAGTATTCTCGCATTGTAAAACCTGATATTCATCTATTTATTCAGCTCCTTATGCATTTTTAATACAGACTCATGTAACAGACGGCGGATATATGGTGCCGCCTTTGCCGCGTTCTCCTGCACTTCCTGATGGGATAACGGATTTTCCGACATTCCCGCCGCCATATTAGTGACACAGGAAATTCCGCAGATCTGCATTCCCATATGATTGGCTGCGATCGCTTCACATCCGGTACTCATGCCGACTGCCGATGCTCCTAGTATTTTTGCTGCACGCACTTCTGCCGGGGATTCATAGTTCGGACCTTTAAACTGGCAGTAAATCCCCTCTTTTAAGTCTAAACCGATTTCTTTTGCCGTCTGTCTTAAAATATCCTGCAGTTTTTTATCATAGATCTCAGACATATCCGGGAAACGGACTCCTAATTCTTCTACATTTTCTCCGATCAGCGGAGAATCCACAAACATTGTAAGCTGATCGGTAATCATCATAATGTCGCCTGCCGCAAAACCATCCCCAAGTCCGCCTGCTGCATTTGTTAAAAATAAAATCTTTGCTCCTAACATTTTCATCAATCGGGTTGGCAGCACGACATCGGACATGGCATAACCTTCATAATAATGTACTCTTCCGTTCATCAATACCACCGGCACATCCTGCATATAACCAAAAATAAATTCTCCCGCGTGTCCCTGAACGGTTGAAACAGGAAATCCTTCGATCTCATGGTAGCTGATTTTTTTCACTTCTTCAAATTCATCGGCAAACTGTCCGAAGCCGGAGCCTAAAATAATGGCAACCTCTGGTACAAAATCGGTCTTTTCCCTGACACACTGATAACATTTTTCTAATTTTTCATAAATAGGATTCATAGGCTTATCCTCTCTTCTTTCTATAGATTTTCGGGCTGATTTTTGTTCTTTTTCCTATTATATCATTTTTTTTATACTTTTACAGATTTACTTTTTTCTTGCAATACGATTAGAAACCCTATATAATGCTATAGGAGAAAAAATAGTCACACAGGAGAAAGGAGTTTTTTATGAATACCGAAAATGGTGTTATCAAAGATGCCAGATCACTTGGCACACCCAAAATGTTAATCTTAGGTCTTCAGCATATGTTTGCAATGTTTGGAGCCACCATCTTAGTACCAATTTTAGTCAACAGTTATTTCCACGGAGAGGGACTTTCAATCCAGGTTACTTTAATCTGTGCCGGAATCGGAACTTTATTTTTCCATTTCTGCACTAAGATGAAAGTACCTGCGTTTTTAGGTTCCTCTTTTGCTTTTCTTGGAGGATTCGCTACCGTTGCAGAACTTGACAGCGGTATTTTCGCCGATATGTCTTATAGTGAAAAATTACCATATGCCTGCGGCGGAATCGTAGTTGCCGGACTTCTCTATTTAGTCTTGGCACTGATTATCAAGTTAGCCGGTGTAAAACGTGTCATGCGTTTCTTACCACCTGTTGTAACCGGTCCGATCATTATCTGTATCGGTTTAAGTCTTGCACCAAGCGCGATTGCCAATGCTTCTACGAACTGGATTTTAGCATTAATCGCTCTTGCCGTTATTATTATCTTCAATATCTGGGGAAAAGGCATGTTCAAGATTATTCCGATTCTGATGGGCGTTGTCATTTCCTATGTTGCCGCAGTCATCTTTAACCTCTGTGGTATGACAAACCCTGACGGTTCTGCCATCTTAGATTTTACTTCTGTTGCAAGTGCAAGCTGGATTGGACTTCCGCCTTTCCAGATTTGTAAATTTGACATTACCGCAATTCTTGTTATGGCACCGATTGCCATTGCTACTATGATGGAGCATATCGGAGATATTTCCGCTATTTCCGCAACGGTAGATGAGAATTTTATCGAAGATCCGGGACTTCACAGAACTCTGATCGGTGATGGTCTTGCAACCGCACTTTCTGCTTTCGTCGGTGGACCTGCAAATACGACTTATGGTGAAAATACCGGCGTACTGGAATTAAGCCGCGTACATGACCCTAGAGTTATCCGCTTAGCTGCTGTCTATGCAGTGATCTTAAGTTTTATTCCAAAGGTTTCTTCCATCATCGGTTCTATGCCGGCTTCCATCATCGGTGGTGTCAGCTTCATCCTTTACGGAATGATTTCCGCAATTGGTGTTCGTAATATCGTTGAGAACCATGTTGATTTTACCAAATCCAGAAACTTGATTATTGCAGCAGTCATCTTAGTATCCGGTCTTGGTTTTTCCAATGGTCTGACCTTTACGATTGGCGGAACTTCCATTACTTTGACCAGCCTTGCCATTGCAGCCTTAGCAGGTGTGATCTTAAATGCAATCCTGCCTGGTAATGACTATTCCTTCGGCGAAGACCCGAAAGCAGACAGACATCGTGGAATTGATATGAATCCAAATGATTAATTTTTAGGATTCCTAATATACAAGAAAAAAGACTCGTTTCAGATTTCTCTGAGACGGGTCTTTTTTACTATTCACAATTCTCACTGTGCTTTTCTTTTTTCTTTTCAAATATCCAATGCACCGCTAACGCGATCAAGGTTCCCGACACTGCTCCGGCTAACACATCGGTCGCATAATGTACTCCTAAATATAATCTCGAAAAACTGATCAGCACCGCTAATATGAGTGCCGGTATCCCGTATTTTTTCGGAAGCTGCAAAAACAGTATCACAGCGGCTGCAAAAGAAGCCGCCGTATGACCGGATGGAAACGAATAATCACTCTGCTTTTCTATGAGTCTGATCAAGCCCTCCACCACTTCATAGGGTCTGGTCCTTGCCACGACATTTTTCAAAAACAGATTATTGACTATTACGGAACCGACTAAGGATGCCGCACACATGGCTCCGGTTCTCCTCTGCTTTGGGATCATCAAAAGTATTACTGTCAGAAAGATCCAGAACCATCCTACATTTCCAAGTTTTGTAATCTGCTTAAAAAACGGTGTCAGCCATGACACTCTCAGATTTGCCTGTATCCAGAGCAACAGGGATGCATCCAGATGAAACAGCCACTCCATTAGATATTTCCTATTTTTTCAACGCCTGCCTCTAAGTGAGGATTCTCTAACTCATAGAATCTTCCCTCATCTGCTGCCTGTGCATATTTCGGGTCAAGCGGGAGCTTGCCTAATACGTCAATGCCAAGTTCTTTGGCAACTTCATCAACATGGCTTTCTCCAAACAATGCAATTCTCTTACCACAATCAGGACACTCGAAATAGCTGTAGTTCTCTACTACTCCAAGCACCGGAATATGCATCATTCCCGCCATATTATATGCTTTTTTTACGATCATCTGTACCAACTCCTGCGGAGATGTTACAATTACAATTCCATCTACCGGAAGTGACTGGAATACGGTTAACGGTACATCACCGGTTCCCGGAGGCATATCTACAAATAAATAGTCTAAATCACCCCAGACCACATCACTCCAGAACTGTTTTACGGTTCCTGCAATGACCGGTCCTCTCCATACCACCGGAGCTTCTTCGTCATCCATTAAAAGATTGATGGACATGATCTTTGTTCCGTCCTCTGCCTCGATCGGATACATTCCCATGTCATTTCCGACTGCCGGACCATGTACCCCAAACATCTTAGGAATCGAAGGTCCTGTGATATCTGCATCTAAAATTCCTACGGAATAACCTTTCTTTCGCATCTGTGCTGCTAAGGATGCTGTCACAAAAGATTTTCCAACTCCACCTTTTCCGCTGACAACTCCGATCACTTTTTTTACGGATGAATACTGGTTCATATCTGCCGCAAAACTTGTTTTCTGTCCGCTGCCGGAACATCCTTCACAGCTTTCCTTAGAACAGCTGGATGCGCTGCTGCACTCTCTATTTTCTGCCATACTTTTTTCCTCCTGATATCCTTATCTTAGTAAGCATCATTTTTTATAACATAATGCCTGCATGAGGTAGTATAGCCCATTTATTTCTTTTTTTCAATCTTTTATCAAATAATAATACATACCAGTCCGCCGTTGGAATCATTGACAATCTTCTGCATGGTATCCTGAAGTTTTAACTGGCTTTCATCATCCATCATGGATATTTTACTTCGGATTCCATCCTCCATGAGTTCACCAATGGATTTTCCAAAGATGTTGGTACTCCATACTCCCTCTTCCGTATTCTGACTGTCCTTGATATATGCGATCAGATCATTTGCCTGTTCCTCGCTGCCGACAATCGGTGCCACTTCCGTTTCGATATTTGCTTTTATCATATGGATGCTTGGAGAAACGGCTTTCATTTTAACCCCATATTTATTTCCATGCTTGATCAGTACAGGCTCTTCTAAGGTAATGTCCGAGAGTCCCGGATTAACAACACCGTAACCCTTCATTTTGACCGAGTTCATGGCATCCTCTACTTTTTCGTATTCTTTTTTCATCTCTGCTAATTCTTTGACCATGGATATCAGCTGATATTCTCCATGAATTTCCACTCCGGTCAGCTCACTCATGTTTTCATAGTAGTATTTGTCCTCTACGTCCATTCTTAAGTTCACGCTACCTGCCGCTAAATCCATTTTTTCTAATTTGACCTGTTCAATATAATCCTCCTCCGTTTCAAACGGATAATTCATCAGGTCTTTGATATATGTAATGTCTTTTAAAAATTTCTTGGCATTCTGTACCATACTCTGCTTCATTGGTGCACCAAGTTCTAACATTTCCACCCATTTGGGCATATAGAAATTCATGCGTACTACCGGGAACTCATAGAGGATTGCCTGTAAAATCTTAGAAATATCTTCTTTTTTTAACTGCTCACAGTTTACCGGCAATACCGCCACCTGATATTTTTCCTGCATCTGCTGCGCAAGTTCTTTTGTCTCATCGCTGTACGGCTTCGTCGAATTTAAAAGTACGATAAACGGCTTTCCAAGTTTTTTTAATTCATTGACGGTCTTTTCTTCCGGTGCCGCATAATTCTCTCTCGGAATATCCGTAAAAGTTCCATCTGCCGCGATTACAATCCCTATTGTGGAATGTTCATTGATGACTTTTTTCGTACCGATCTCCGCTGCCTGTGTAAATGGCACCTCGTAATCAAACCATGGTGTTTTGACCATCCGCTCCGCATCATTTTCCATATGTCCGCTGGCACCTTCAACCATATAGCCGACACAGTCTATCAGGCGTACTTTTACCTCGGTTCCATCCTCTAAGCGGATCTTTGCCGCCTCTTTTGGAATAAATTTCGGCTCTGTGGTCATGATCGTCTTTCCTGCCGCTGACTGCGGCATCTCATCAATGGTCCTCTCCCTGTCATGCTCGTCATTCATATAAGGAAGTACCATCTGTTCCATAAAACGCTTGATAAACGTTGATTTTCCTGTCCGGACTGCGCCGATCACACCAAGATAGATTTCGCCTTTGGTGCGGGCGCTGATGTCTTTGTAGATGTCAAAGGATGATGTGTTAAAATTGTCCATGAAAAAACTCCTCCTGTATGTGCTATTGCATTTATATGTGGAGGAGTTTTCGTTTATGATAGATTTTCTGCCTACATTTCTTTTACTAACATCTGTAACATCATAATATGGTATTCTTCATCTTTGATGATCCTTGCTAATACGGCATTGATATAATTGTCTTTTATCATCCGCATATGCATGCGGTACTGATAGATCGCAGCTTTTTCCGATTCTATATCCGCTAACAGCATCTTTTTCGCATGTTCCGGTATATCGATATACTCCGGTGTCCATAACTGCTCTTTTCCATTCCGGTGTCTGACAGAAAAATCGATGGTTCCGCCAAGCAGAAAGATCAACTGTCCTAATTTTTGCAAATGTATCATCTCTGCCATGGCTATCCCAAGGATGGTCTTTGCCATGTCGCAATTTCCGCAGGAGAGACGATTTTCGTTATTGATATACTGTGTGATTGCTGACATCTCCGATACGGAACCGCAATAGTCAAAACTTAATATATTCGCATAGTCTTTATTTTTCTTCCTGACCTGGATCGGCGGATAGGGAAGATTCATCATGATTGGCTGCACATCCCGAAAGTTACATGTATCCGGCAGAATATTTTCATTTTCCTGCATAAGAAAACCTCCAATATACACTTCTGTATCATAGTATATTGGAGGTTCTTTTAAAATGTGTCAGGTACTTAGCACAAAATCCGCAGTTTTCCCTTTTCCGCCTCAAACCGGATATCCGTGCGATAACCACAGAATTCCCCATCGGAATGCACGACTAACGGTGTATCGGAATGGATACGGACACTCTTTGTATCCTTTAACCGCAGCCCCTGAATTTTTTTATGTTTTTTCAATAGAAGTCTGAGCAGCATCCGCGGCATTTTTTTCTTCGGTATGTCCTCTACAAATATGACCGATAACAACCCGTCATCATTTTTTGCATCCGGTGCCATCGGAACACCACCACCTTCATAAGGCTGGTTCATAGCAGCTGCAAAGACCATATCCTTTAACTCGTAGCTTTCTCCGCCTTCAAATTCTATGTAAGCATCCTGTACCTGCAAAGCCCGCATACTCTTTACGGTCAATATCAGATAGACTAATTTTCCAAGTCCGATACGGTTTAAAAACGTCTTTAACTTTGCATGAAGTGCCAGCTCACAGACTAAGGCATCAAAACCGATCCCTGCACTGATCGCATACAGACGGCTCTGCCGGATGCCTCTGTCATCCGCCCATGACACTCTTCCTAAATCCATATACCGTGCCTGTTCTGCTTCTAAGATTCTCTGCAACGCCTCTAACGGATCTTTTGCACTGATCCCAAGTCCTCTTCCTAAGTCATTTCCGGAACCGGATGGGATATAGCCAAACGTGACTTTTTCAAAATGCTCCATGCCGTTGATGACTTCATTTGCCGTACCATCCCCTCCAACGACAATAAGACGGATATCCTTATCCGCCTTATTACATATCATTTTTGCCAGTCTGGTTGCATGTCCCGGGTATTCTGAAACATATGCCTTATAGGCAACCTCCCTTTGATCTAACTCCAATTTCAGCTGATGCCATGTCTTAGCTGCTTTCCCCGTACGGGAGGTCAGATTTACAATAAAATAATACATTATATTTGTCTTCCTTATCTTCTAAGACGTCCATATAACTCCGTCTTATGATGTAATTTATTTGCGAGCGGAGCATTGATCTGTCCCGGAAGTGCTCTCCACGTCCAGTTACCCCCTAACGTAGACGGTATATTCATTCTGGCACTGCTTCCAAGACCGATCAGATCCTGCATCGTGACCACAGCAAGATTTGCCGAACTCATCCATGCTCCACACATCATACCCCAATTATAACCCTCTTCTTTTGTCATCCGCAAGTATTCTTTTGCCTTTTTTACACTGTTCTTTGGTGCCTGCTTCATCCAGCCTAAGATCGTATCATTATCATGCGTTCCTGTATACACGACACAATGCTTGTCGTAATTGTGCGGCATATAATCACTGTCATCTCTTGAATCAAAGGCAAACTGCACGACTTTCATGCCCGGATAACCGGAATCTGCCACAAGCTGTAATACCGAAGGGGTCAAAAATCCCAAATCTTCTACGATAATATCCAGTTTTCCCAACTTTTCTTCCACTGCACGAAACAGTTCCATCCCCGGACCGTTTCTCCACACGCCGTTTCTTGCCGTGGTATCTTTGCCCGGAATTGCATAATAGGAGTCAAATCCGCGGAAATGGTCAATTCTTATCACATCATAGAGCGTGGACATCTTACGAAGGCGCATCGTCCACCAGCTGTAACCGTCCTCCCGCATCACATCCCAGCGAAACAGCGGATTTCCCCACAACTGTCCATCTGCTGAAAATGCATCCGGTGGGCAGCCTGCCACATCGATCGGCTCTAAATTCTCATCTAAATAAAATTGTGACGGATTCGTCCAGACATCTACACTGTCACCCGCTACATAGATTGGAACATCACCAATAATGCGGATACCCCGCTCATTCGCATAATTTTTCAACTCACACCACTGCTCAAAGAAAAGATACTGTAACATTTTCCAAAAATCAATCTCATCTGCATAAGTATCCTTTGCCTTAGCAATTGCTTCTGCCTCCCGGAATTTCAGCGGGCGTTCCCATTCAGACCACTGTGCTCCGTTATGTGCTTCTTTCAATGCCATAAACAGTGCAAAATCATCTAACCAGTCTGCTTCTTTTTCACAGAACTGCCAATACTCCTGTGGCACATTTTCAAAAAAACGCACCTTTGCTTTTCTCAATAAGTCATAACGGTTTTCATAAAGAAGCGCATAGTCCACGGTATCGTCTTTTACATTCCACTGATAGGATCTGCACTCACTCTTTTTTAAGAGCTTCTTAGTACACAGAATATCTAAATCGATAAAGTAAGGGTTTCCGGCAAATCCGGAAGGTGACTGGTATGGAGAATCTCCATAACTGGTCGGACAGATTGGAAGCATCTGCCAATAAGTCTGTCCCGCCTTTTCTAAAAAATCCACAAACTGCTTTGCCTGCTTTCCCATTGTTCCAATCCCATATGGGGATGGAAGGGAGGACATATGCATTAATACACCACTACTTCTCATCCTTCTCCTCCGCTCGTTAGTTTTTTAACACTTTCACCTGTGATCAGATCCACATTGACGGTCTCGTGGATACTGCCCGCCTGGAAATCAATAAAGTTGAACAATATCTCAACTCCCCGGATTGCTAACTCTCTTGCCGGCTGTTTGATCGTTGTCAGCTTCGGATTGTAGTAATCTGCTAACTCAATCCCATCAAATCCGATGACCGAAATATCCTCCGGTACATTGAACCCTTTATCCTTTAATGCCCGGATTGCTCCAATCGCAGTCACATCCGCCATTGCAAAGATTGCCGTAATATCCGGCGCTTTTTCTAACAACCGCACCATGGCACGATATGCACTGTCAAAAGAAAATCGGCAATTCTCATAATACTTCTCTTTGTCAAAGTCCAGACCATGCTTCTTAAAACTTTCCAAACATCCTAAATACCGCTGCTGGCTCGTATGAGAAAGAGTGATATCACCGCCTAAAATGCCGATATTTTTATGCTTATTTTCTAACAGATAGTCCATCGCCTGCTTCGCTGCTGCAATATCATCTACCGAGACACTGGAAAGATTCTCAAACGGAAGTTCCTTCCCACAGTTCGTAATTAAGACACCCGGCACCTCAATCTGTTCATATTTTTCCTGAAAATTCGATGGATTTCCTCCTAAAAACAAAATTCCCATCGGTTTTCGCTCTCTGCACAAAATCAATGCCTGTTCTACTTCATTCTTATCCTCGTCTATGTAACAGACTTCCGCCGAGTATTTTGTTTCTTCTAACATTTTTTGTACTTCTTCCACGATATTGGCAAAAAGCATATTCGACGTACCTTTTACCAATACCGCAATATTTTTACTCGTACTCTGCTTCAAATGTTTTGCATTATTGTTCGGTATAAAATTATAAGCCGCTACGATCTCACTGATCCTTTTTTTCGCTTCCGGACTGACATCACGTCTGTTATTGAGTACTCTCGATACCGTACTCACGGAATAGCCCGATTCTTTTGCAATATCTTTTATGGTCAATTTCTTCCCACCAATCTCTTTTATCCTTTTACAGCACCTGCTACTACACCTTCAATGATATATTTCTGGCATGCCATATAGAATATGACAATCGGAACAATGGAAAGTACCAGCATTGCCATTAATGCTCCAAGGTCTTTATTACCATTGGTTCCTACAAGCATCTGTATTACAACCGGAATTGTCTTATATCTGGTACTGATCCCGATGACCAGATACGGGAGCAAAAAGTCATTCCATATCCACATTACATTTAAAATTGCAACGGTGATCGCCGTAGGTTTTAAAATCGGAAATACCACCCTGAAATATGTCTGTAGCGGATTGCATCCATCGATCATTGCCGCCTCTTCGATTTCAAGCGGAATACTTTTTACAAATCCCGAAAACATAAATACGGATAATCCTGCTCCAAATCCCAAATATAGGATACACATTCCAAGCGGATTTCTCAAGTGGAATTTATCTGCTAAGTCTACCATTGTAAACATTACCATCTGGAATGGAACCACCATGGAGAATACAAACAGATAATAGAGCACGGATGTGGTCTTACCTTTTACTCTTGTCACATAGTAAGCAGTCATCGATGTAAAAAAGATGATCAGTACCACGGAAACGATCGTTATGAAAAAGGACCATCCTGCTGCTTCGATCAGTCCTGTCTGCTCTAAACCGTTGGTATAGTTCGTCAGTCCTGCAAACAATTCGCCCTTTGGCAGTTCAAACGGCTGTTTGCTGATGTAAAATTTTCCTTTAAAAGAATTCAGTACAATAAAGTACAGCGGATATAGGACAACAACGGTCAGTATACCTAAGATCACATAGATGAAAATGTTCGCTTTTTTCTTTCCCATTACTGCTCTACCTCCTTCTTTCTGGTTGCATATAACTGGATCACGGAAATTGCCGTTACGATGATAAAGAACAGTACTGCCTTCGCCTGACCGACACCTTCCTGACCGACCTTACCATAGAAAGTCTGATAAATATTTAACGCAAGCATTTCTGTCTTATGGAGCGGAGCACCTGCCGTTAACGATAAGTTCTGGTCAAATAATTTGAAACTGTTTGACAGCGTCAGGAAAATACAGATCGTGATCGATGGCATGACCATCGGTATCTTAACCTTAAAGAGCGTCTGCATATGAGTTGCTCCATCGATCTCTGCCGCCTCGATCAGCTCTGTCGGGATATTCTGAAGTCCTGCAATATAAATGATCATCATATAGCCGATCAGCTGCCAGTTCATCAAAATGATCAATCCGACAAATCCATATTTAAACTGTGATACGATCGTTGTTCCGTATTTAAACAATACGGCATTGATCATCTGCTGCCATGTATATCCAAGAACGATACCACCAATTAAGTTCGGAAGGAAGAACACCGTCCTGAAAAAGTTGGTACCTCTTAATTTTCTAGTTAATAACAATGCAATGCAAAATGCAAATACATTCACGGTAATTACGGAGATTACGGTAAACGCTGCCGTTACCCAAAATGAATAAGTAAAATCCTGTGAGGTCAATGCTGCCTTATAGTTCTCTAAGCCTACCCAGTGTGCGTTTCCCACTGTGGTAAACTTACAGAAAGAAAGATATACCCCTTCGATAAACGGGATAATAAATGCAAAAGCAAATGCTATCAGCGTCGGAACCACAAAGATTGGAAAATATCTTTTTAACGTCTTTTGCATAATATACTCCTTTTTTAAAATTGCTCCGCAGCCAGGGCTGCGAAGCAATTAATGAAACCTGTTCCTGTCACGGATGATTAGTTAGCGCCTTTCTCGGATGCCCACTCATCTACGACCTGTTTTTCCACTTTATCAAAACTCATGTTTCCATTTGCATACTCTAACAATGCTGCACCAAAGTCATCTTTGAATGTCTGGCTTGGGAAGGTTGTGAAGTTCCAGGATACGCTGGTCTTTCCGCTTTCCATCCATTTGTACATTTCAACTGCAAGCGGGTCAGAGGATCTCTCGTCTTCGCCAAAAGTTGTAAATGGAGCTGCATTTCCAAGTCCGCCGTCATCTGTGGATTTGTACATATATGCTTTTCCTTCAGAATCTGTTGTCAGCCATGTTAAGAAGTCTTTTGTTGCCTGAATGTCTTCTTTGGATGCCTGGCTGTTGATGCACCAGAAGTTCTCTGTACCTGTACATAAGCCTTCGTTTTCATCATCTACACCAAAGTAGATTGGCATAAATTTGATGTCTTCTGCTTTTACGGTATTTCCATCAACTTCTGAGATCTGGCTCCATGCCCAGTTACCATTCTGTACCATTGCACACTGTCCTAATGCAAACTCTGCCATAGAAGTAGCAACGTCAACAGAACCTAACAGACCTTTTTCAGATACGGAATTGTCCATGTACAGATCTAAAATGTTCTTGTAGTTCTCTGCATATTTGAACTCGATCTTATCCATATCGGATACTTTGTTATCTTTGTATTCATAGTAAATCGGAAGGTTTGCAAGATGTGTCTGCCATCTCCAGTCCTCACCCGGTTTTAAAGAGGTAGAAGCAAATACGCCATCGATTCCTAAATCTTTCTTCTTAGCGGTCATATCTTCTACTACTTCTTTTAATTTGTCATAGCTGTTAATTTCATCCATGCTCTTTACAACAGCGCCGTCCAGTGCAAAATATTTTTCCATGATCGCATTGTTGTAAATGATACCATAGGTCTCTACTGTGTAAGGGATACCATATGCTTTTCCGTCCTCACCCTTTACTGCTAATGACTGGTCTGTCAGATTCTTGTATAAATCTGTATCGGTCAGATCCAGACAATAGTCTTTCCAGGATTCATAACCAATCGGTCCGTTGATCTGGAATAAGGTAGGAGCATTGCTTCCTGCAATCTCGGATTTCAATGTTGTCTCATACTGGTTACTTGCTGCTGTTACAACTTTTACTTCCACCCCGGTCTTTTTTGTGTAAGCCTTTGCGATCTTCTGCCACTGTTTATCTACTTCCGGTTTGAAGTTTAAGTAATAAACAGAACCCTTGGAATCGTCTTTCTTTGCTTCATCTTTCGATGAATCCTTGCCAGAACTTCCACATCCGGCGAACATTGCTGCTGCCATGGAAAGAACTAACATCAATGACACCACTTTTTTCTTCATTTTACATCCTCCTATTATAATAAAAATAACCTCCGAAACGTTTCCGACAACATTTTCGGTAACGTTTTCATGTGATGGTTAAAGTATAGACTCTTTTTTTTGATTATGCAATATGTTTTTTGCATTTTTGCTAAAATGGATATATTTTCCCTTGCTCTTTTATGCGTTTTGCACAAATACCATACCATTTTTTCTTCTCTTGTTTTCTTCTCTTGTTTTATTCTATCTAAAATGTTAAAATTTATACCGAGGTTAAAAATTATGAACGACGTTATCAAACATAAGATAAAACACAATACGCAGCGCTTTATTACTTCCATGAAATGGATCATCTTTTCGATCTTATCGGGTCTTGTCATCGGCGGTATCGGCTCTGCTTTTTACGGCTGTATCAAAATGGTCACGGAATTGCGTATGGAACATCTGTGGCTGCTCTATCTTCTGCCACTTGGCGGAATTGTCATTGTCGGTCTGTACCGGCTGTTAAAAGATGAGAATGATACCGGAACTAATCTGGTCCTCTCTGCTATCCACTCGAATGAAGAGATTCCGCTTCGCATGGCACCTTTGATCTTTATTTCCACAGTGATCACCCATTTATTCGGAGGTTCTGCAGGACGTGAAGGAGCTGCTTTACAGATCGGAGGCAGTATCGGCGGTGCGCTTGGGAGACTTTTCCGTTTTAATGAAAAGGATAAACACATTATGATCATGTGCGGCATGTCTGCGGCTTTTACCGCTCTGTTTGGAACACCAATGGCTGCGGCTGTTTTTTCTATTGAAGTGGTCAGTGTCGGCATTATGCACTACTCTGCTCTGGTCCCATGTGTTATCTCTGCTTTGGTAGCAAAGGGAACGGCTTCTTATTTTGGCATTGAAGCTGAGACTTTTCTTTTAGAGCATCTGCCTGCCTTTTCTTTAAAAAATGCCGTGTTGACGGCTCTGCTTGCAATCCTTGGAGCCTTGGTCAGCATCCTGTTTTGTATTGTGCTGCACCAGACCGACCATTTATATAAGAAATTCTTTCCGAACCGGTATGTGCGGATCGTGACCGGCGGCTGTATTGTCATCGCACTGACACTGCTCTGTGGCAACAGGGATTACAACGGTTCCGGCGTGGCAATCATTGAACACTGCATGAATAGAGAAGCTGTCGTGCCCTGGGCTTTTTTATTAAAAATCATCTTTACCGCGGCAACTCTTGGTGCCGGCTATAAAGGCGGTGAAATTGTGCCATCATTTTTTATCGGTGCAACGTTTGGATACACCTTTGGCAATCTGATCGGTTTTTCGCCTTCGTTATGCACGGCGGTCGGGATGCTTTCGGTATTCTGCGGTGTCACGAACTGCCCGATCACCTCATTACTGATCAGTTTTGAACTGTTTGGTTATGCAGGAATGCCGTTTTTCCTGCTTTCCACTGCATTAAGCTATATGCTCTCCGGCTATTACGGTCTGTATTTAAGCCAGAAGATCATTTATTCGAAATATAAAACGGAGTATATTAACAGAAAGACACATTAGAAATCTATGAAAATAATTTATATTACAGAAAGGAGACCTCCCATGTCTACATTACCAAAAGACCCTGTCATGCTTTTAAGTTTTACCAATATGAAACTTCGCGATGAATGCCCAAACCTCACTGTTTTTTGTGAAAGATATGAAATTTCCTGCAAAGAACTATGTGAGCGTCTTGCAGGAATTGATTATCACTATCAGGAACCAATTAACCAGTTTAAATAATTATTTTACAAAATCCGGTATTTTTTTTGCATCCCGATAGCCTTTATGGTACATCTTGTCCAATGCACTTTTGTCTTTGGTCAGTGTTTCCATTCCACAGCAGTCATCCGGTGCTAAGATCAGCACTTTTCCCTGCTTCTGGTATTTCTTTGCCAGCCGGACCTGATCATTGTACGTCTTATAGCGACATGCTAAATCTTCTCCTGATTTCGGATATTTTCGCTTTAATACCCTTGCAGGAAACGCATCTTTTTTCGCAACACGGATCGTATCGATCGGCTTTGTCAGAATGACCACCACCTTGTCGCATCCGTCATCCAATGCCTTTTGTACCGGAATCGGGTCGGAAAGTCCGCCGTCATAATATGGTACGCCTTTGATCTGATACGGCTTGCAGACAAGCGGGATACAGCAGGATGCTTTCATGATATTGTAATTATCCTGACACATATCGCTTTTATCAAAATATACCGGTTTTCCGGTTACTGCATTCGTTGCAACCACACGCAGTTCTACGTCAGATTCTTCTATTTTTTTATAATCTAACGGATTCTCTCCACCTGTATTTGAAAGTTCCCCATAAATGTAATCCATATTGATATAAGAACCCTGCCGAAACAGATTCTTCACACTCATGTATTCTTTCCGGAAGGAATAATCTGTATAAAACTGATAATTTCTTCCTTTCTGACCTGCTATATAGGAGCAGACATTTGCACTTCCTGCTGACACACCGATACAGTAATCAAAATGGATTCCCTGTTCCATACAGTAATCAAAGATCCCTGCTCCGTATATTCCGCGAAGTCCACCGCCTACATCTACTATTCCTGTCATTGCTATCCCTTCTTATCTCTTATTTTGTTTTTCCAAAACTAAAAATCTGTAATCCCCTGCTCTTTTACTAAGTTTACCCATACTACGGTCTTTTGATAGCATTTTTCTAAATCAGAGATTTCTTCCTCGCGTGGCAGTTTTCCCATCCGCAGTCCCTCAACTACCTCGGAAACTGCATCCTGCATCCGCCAGAGTGACAGGTTTGCACAGACTCCTTTGAGCGTATGTGCATAATGAAATGCCTGCTCTGTGTCTTTTTCCCGTATTGCTTTTATCATTTCTTCGTAGTTTGGATCCTCTAAAAAACGGATCACATACCGCTCGCACATTTCCCGCTTTCCAAAAAAGCGTTCTCTTGCCGATACAATATCAAAGCCTTTCTCATAATATGCTTTATCTGTCATTCTTTGCTACTCCTGACCGTATGTATTCTGACTCAGCACGTTCCATTTCCTTTATCAGTTTATCACAAAGTTCTGCAATATCCAATGGTTTACTGACATGTGCATTCATACCGGCTCTTAATGCCGCGGTAACATCTCCGCTGAAAGCATGTGCCGTAACGGCAATCATCGGAATAATGACTGCATCCTTTCGATTCAAGGCACGAATTCTTCCTGCTGTCTCATATCCGTCTAGCACCGGCATACGGATATCTAAAAGAATTGCATCATATTCTCTGATACCTGAATTTTGGAATGCCTGTAGTGCCTGCTTTCCATCCTCACAGGCAATCACCGTTGCACCCTGAAGCTCTAACAACTCTTTTGCGATATCTCTGTTGATGTCATTATCTTCCGCTAAGAGAATTTTCTTTCCGCTCAACAGTTTCTGCTTTGCCTTTCCCTGTATCTGTCTGCCTTCCCTCTCTTTCAGTTCTCTGGAAATTTCCTCATAAACTGCCGTACGATACAACGGCTTTGGAAGAAATCCATCGACACCTGCTGCTCTTGCTTCTTCCTCTATTTCCATATAATCATAAGCAGAAATCATGACAATCGGTACATCATAACCTACTTCTGCACGAATCCGCCGGGTGACCTCTATACCATCAATGTCATGCATCTTCCAGTCAATCAGACAGATGTCATAGTCACGGTTCCCCCGATGATGACTGATGACACGCTCGATTGCCTGTGCACCGTGCATCACCCATTCCGCCTGAATCTTAATCTCCTGAAGAACTCTGACTGCATGGCGGCACTCCTCTTCCTCATCATCTACCACTAAGGCATTTAAGCCCATATTCTCAAAGTCCGGTATTTTTGTCTCACTTTCCTTTTTTAATAAAGGAATATCCACGGTAAAGGTAGTTCCCTCGTTTTCCTTGCTATTGACATAAATCTTACCATCCATCAGCATAACCAGATTCTTTGTAATACTCATGCCCAGACCGGTTCCGCCGAACTTTGCAGCAATGGAGGAATCCGCCTGTTCAAATGGTGCAAAGATGCGTTCCTGCACCTCCTCGCTCATACCGATTCCTGTGTCTGTCACTTCAAACCGTACAATGTCCAAGTTTTTCTTGGTCACTAATTTTTCCACCTTCAAAAAAACGCTTCCACCCTCCGGTGTAAATTTGATAGCATTCGACACAAGATTTAACAAAATCTGCCCCATTCGCAGCGAATCTCCGTAATACTCACTTCCCTCTGAAAAACCGGTAATCGACTCCTTAAACTCCAGATTTTTTGCTTTTGCCTGTGAATAAATGGTCACCACAAAGCTGTTGATAAATTGATAAATATCAAATTCTTCATTCTGAAGTTTCATCTTATTACTTTCAATCTGTGACATATCCAGAATGTCATCAATCAGCATCAGCAGATGTTTCGATGAAAAATTAATCTTTGTCAGACAATCCTGAACTTTTGCGGAATCCTCTATTGATGCGATTGCCAGAGTCACCAGCCCGATGATCGCATTAAGCGGTGTACGGATCTCATGGCTCATGCGTGCTAAGAAATCGCCCTTTGCCTGATTTGCCTTATCTGCATTCTCCATTGCCGCATCTAAGAAGATACGCTGTTTTTCCTCATTTGTCCTATCGGAATAGAAGGAAATTACCTGCGGTGTATCTAAATTATTGACACGGTATAAACGCAACAACACCCAGCGTTTTTCTCCATCCGGTCTTGTGTATTCCACTAATTTTTTATAAGAAGCCGCTAATTCGAAATCTCCGATATAACGATAGATCTCATCCACATCTTCTGACTTCAATCCCTGATACAGCGTCTCATCGGTCGGAGATATTCCGAGTACACGCTCCATGTTCAAAGACCGATAGACAATCTCTCCACTTTTTGCATCACGGATCACAAATGCATCGTCGATACTCTTTGAAAGACTGTCAAACAATGTACTCCGGTTCTGCAGCTCTTTTCGCTGTCTCCACATGATATATTGTGAAAAAATAAACACTGCTAACATGGCAACCATCAGAATAATAGACAGCACCAGCACACGGACCCTTAACTGCTCTACGTTCTGCACATACTGCAGTCCTCCTTCTTCCGCATCCTCTAACATCTCATCGATCATAGCTGTGGTTTCCTGATAAAGCGGCTCTATCTTTTCCTCTTCATAGGCAATGACTTGATCCTGTGGAAAACATTCATCTGCTGAAACATAGAGCAAGAAACCGTTCTGCTGTTTTTTGATCTCATCCAAATTATCCTCTAGATTATCCCACTCTTTATCGCTGCCCTGATAAGCATGCTTTAAACGCTTCAATACCTGATCCGTTTCTTCATATAACTCATCTAAAATTCCCCGGATATATATGACATCATCCATCGTGTTATGTTTATAGAGACGTTCTACCCGTACCTGCATTTTTGCAATACACATCTTTAACTCTCCGCCTGCAACCACCATCTCGAATGGATGGCTCGACATTTTTTCCACCTGTGCTGCTAAACGTTCCGAATTATATAGCGTTACGATCAGATAGACGATCATCAATACGATGACCGCTACCATATTTAACTTCCATTGTGCTTCACTCATGCCTTCCCGTTTTCGTCTCATATACTCTTCCTCGCCTTTCTCCCTTGTGTTTTCCCTTTCGTCTTTTCTTTTTCGTATTCTTCTCTTAGGAACGCCTTTTTCGGAATATCACAATTCCAAGCACTCCTACTATTACAATTCCTGCTACAGTACACCAGATAACCGGAAATCCTGTTTTAAAACTTCCCAGTTCCTGTTCCCGGCAGCTGTTATTTCCCATATCCTTCATCGCATCTTTATCTAAGATGATCCGATATGTTTTCAGATATCCTAACTCTTCGCCATCCGTAAACTTTCGGATTGGTATCCGACAGATAAATTTACCGCCTTTTTTCTCTTTAAATTCTTCTTTTCCGGTCAGCTCGTAGGAAAAACTCTTTTCTTCTGACTTCAGATACAGGTGTTTTCCCTCTACAAACCGTACCTTCTCATCTGCCGTGATCTCGATTTCTGCATCCTCCCGCACAGCTTTTGCCTTTGGCGGCGTTAAATCTAACTTTTCATAGATCTTTTCTGCAATCTGATTATGTCCTTCCCGATTCGGATGCGGATCTAAATTAAACTTCTCTAAATTTTCAAGTGTCCCTGCTTTTACATTTGTATATCCGTCTTTTTGAAAAATAGAATAGGCATTGATGACGGTATACTCTTTTGAGGAACTGTGAAACGCTTCATTGATCCTACGGATATAGGTTTCCGTCAATTCCGATAAATTCAGCACCTCGATCGGTCCATAGGTGTAGTTGACTGCAACATAGGGATTGTATACATTATCTGCATAAATCACTACATAGGGATTTTTTTCTTTTATCATACGGATGATCTGTTCAAATTTTCCTTCAAACTGATCGCATATATCTAATACTTCCTGATTCTCCCGAAGCTCCTGTTTGACTTTTCGCAGATCTGCTAACATTTCCGTCATCTCTGCCGGATGCTCTAAATATCTCGCTTTCAACTCCGGATAAATCTGTTTATACTCCGTATGGATCCCAACAGCTCCTACTGCCTGTATCACACAGTTTTTTAATACATCATTCGAACCGATCGACAATAGGATGATATCCGCGTCTTTGATCTGTTCATCATATTCTCCGGCTTCTAAACGTTCTATTAAGTCCTCGCTCCGCAGTCCGTTGATCCCTTCATTCGTAAACTTTGCTCCCGCTTTTTTTGCTAAAACTGCACCATAGGCTTCCTGCTCTTTATCTTCGAGACCATATCCTAGGGCAATACTGTCTCCTAACGCCAATATATGTAAGGGTTCTTCCGCTTTCGTTGTCATAGGGATACTGCCTGCACATAAGATACCGATCAACAGCCATGCAGCAATCCTGATCATTCTTTTTCTTACCATAAAATGCCTCCATTGCTACATTATAGCTGACTTTTTTATTGAATGCAATAAACAAAAAGCCGCCACCGAAGTGACCGCTTTTTGCTGATTTATCCGTACTGTTTAAAAGGTTTTCATACACTGGCTGTATTTCTGTTTTGCCTCGTCTACCTTCTGCATTTCTGCTGCCGGAGTCGGATAATATCCTTTTCCATGCATGATGTTAAAGACATCCTGCTGGATTGCATGCTCTTTGTCTAAGCAATCTAAGATTGCATTTCTGACATTCTCATGCACACATTCATTTGCAAATGTGTTGTAATGATCCGTTGCTGTTTTTTCTGCTGTTAAAGCATCTGCTAAGACTTCTTTTTCTGAATATGGCTGCTGCATGTTTTCTCCTCCTATTTTAACTGTGCGTACAGGGACTGGAAATGCTCCTGATGCTTATTTGAGATTTCCGTAAATTTTGCTTTTACTTCTGCATCCTCTGTGTGTTCTGAAAGCATTTTGAATTTCTTGATCAGTAACTCTTCTTCTGACAATAATTCATTTAAAGCTGCTAACTCTTTTTCTGAAATCTGATCCATATGAATTTCTCCTTTCCAAAATACATTGCCTACTCTTTTAAAATCTCCAATGTTACTGATTTTATGCAAAATTTTGTTTTTCTGTTTAGTCAAAAAAACAACAGTGTGCTTCGCACACTTTCACGCTCCAGCTTCTTCCATAGCACAAGTTTTGTTCCGCGCGCGAGCGGTGCTGTATTTCCTATAGAGATTAGGGTGTCAAAAAACCTAAAACCGCCTTTTGACACCCTAATCCTATAGAGCAAAAAAAGTCCCTGTATAACAGGGTAGTCTTCTTTCACAAAACTACTGCTCTGCTATACAGGGTGATCTTCTCATACAATCTTAGTCTGCAAATAATGGTGTGGACAGGTATCTGTCACCGGAATCCGGTAAAAGTACAACAATGTTTTTGCCTTTATTTTCCGGACGTTCTGCTAAAATAGTGGCTGCTTTTAATGCCGCACCGGAAGAAATTCCCACTAAAATTCCTTCGCTTACTGCAAAGCGTTTGCCCTCTACAAAAGCATCATCGTTTTCGATCTTAAGCACTTCATCATAAACCCTGGTATCTAATGTATCCGGTACAAAGCCTGCACCGATTCCCTGGATCTTATGCGGACCGGATACTCCTTCGGAAAGGACAGGACTGCTTGCCGGCTCTACTGCTACGATCTTTACATCCGGATTCTGCTCTTTTAAATATTCTCCGACTCCGGTAATAGTTCCGCCGGTACCGACTCCTGCTACGAAAATATCTACTTTTCCATCGGTCTGTCTGTAAATCTCAGGACCTGTTGTTCTCTTATGTGCTGCCGGGTTTGCAGGGTTCACAAACTGACCTAAGATAACGGCTCCCGGAATGCTCTCTTTTAACTCATCTGCTTTTGCGATGGCACCTTTCATTCCCTTGGCACCTTCTGTTAAAACAAGTTCAGCTCCATATGCCTTTAACAGATTTCTTCTTTCTACGCTCATCGTATCCGGAAGTGTTAAAATCGCTTTATAACCTTTTGCTGCTGCTACGGCTGCAAGACCGATTCCCGTATTTCCTGAAGTTGGCTCAATAATCGTTGCTCCCGGTTTTAATGCACCGGATTTTTCTGCATCCTCGATCATGGCTAATGCAATTCTGTCCTTCACGGAGCCTGCCGGGTTTAAATACTCTAATTTTGCAAGAATGGTTGCATCTTTAACGCCTGCGGACTGGCTATAACGGCTGATCTCTAAAATAGGTGTTTCTCCAATTAACTCTGCTGCACTTTTTTTAATCTCTGACATAATTTTTTCCTCCATGTTTACAAATATGATTTTTGATTGTGTTTTCTATTGCTTCTATATTAATATTGGCATTTCGCCATTCCATTTCTACGCTTTACTTCTACTGCAACAACACATACACTCCATCCTTCTTTTCTTGGTTTTGTAAGTTCTGATTTTTTCCATATGTGTTCTCCTTTCTTAATTCCTACTTTTTAACTAGGAATATAGCGTTTTAATTATCATATTGGATTTGGAGTGATTTGTCAAGGGGATTTTTCACAATATCTGCATATTTTTTTAACTTTCCAAAAAATGGTCCTGATATGCTTTTGTACTTATTTAAATTATGGATTAGGGTGTCAAAATATAGTGGCTCAGTTGTCAAGACAAAAATCTGAGATTTTTGTTTTGACAGCTGAGCCACTATAAATACGACAGCCTCTCTTCTTTCATTTTACAGCTACTCCCTCTATGAAGTATTCTCTGACTTTTCTAAAACCTTCTTCATCCATCCTGTATTGGTCAATCATAGAACCATCCTCAAAATGAATGATATCCGTACAGCAATCTAAGATCAATTCCAAATCATGGGTAATGACATATACCGTAATTCCGGCACTACAAACCTGCCTACCTGGATAGCTACGGATTTTCGTGAAAAGGATTCCACAGAAACCGGTCCGCTGCTACTGAACTATTGCATGACAGGTCGATGTAAAATCATCTTGAATAATGGGAATTTTGCATATGTAAAAGACGGCGAAATTTCACTGACGGAACATTTTGCAAAGCAGCAATATATTTATCCTCGCCGAATCTATGAAGGTCTGGAATTTTCTTGTATCAAAAATCTACTCCCTCTTCTTTCAGTGCAGCCTGCAACTGTTTTGCGTATGTCACCTGACCGCACTTTTTCATTCCATTGATAATTCTTAAACATGCATTTTTCTGCTTTAATTTTCGTATAATGTACATTTCATCAAACGAACTGCCAACTATATACTCATAAACATCTTCCAGCTTTTCCACTGCTAAACTACTATTACTCATATCATAAAAACATAACAAAGTATTTAATGTTTCCATTGAACTATTAGATAAATACTTTTTCAAAATCTCTGCATTCTGTTGTACCCCATCTAATTTATACCGCTCTGTAACATTTCCTTCTTTAAATTTGTTCTTTTCGAAATAATATTTAACCAATGAAGCATATTCTTTTAATTCCTCTTGTGTAATCGTTCCAAATATTTTTTCACATCCAATATTTTCCGAAAAAAATCTATTTTTCTTAATCAAATTTACAGCTTCTGAAAATTCTTTACTTCCGAGATGATATTCCTGCTTAATTTCTTCTTTGATTTCTCTGAATTTCTCTGTTCTCCACTCTTCATAATCTGGAAGCCTTTTTGAAATATCCCATATATCAGTTCTTGATAAATTCTTTGTAAATGTTCCCAACGAATATTCATCCATACAATTTCTTAAAAAACAAATCAATTCATCAAATTTTTCCATTACTTCTTTAAATTCTGTTTCCAATAATACAATGCTTATATGAGAAATTTTATTTTTTATCATGTGCGGTTGGTTCTCTTTATTTAATTCGTATTTAAAAGCATCGCCTTCTTCATCAAAATAATAAAAACGAATCATATCCTCTATGTTTTCAAAATATGCCGGAATCCTTCTATCAATATTTTTGTTTTCACACGCCATTTTATATAGTTCTTCAATATTATGTGTATGGATTTTCTTTTTTCTCTCTGCTATGATCTCATCGGAATATTTTATTCCCTTCTTTCCCTCTATTTCCCACAACATTTTAATAACAATTTTTAAAGATAACTCAATACTATGCCTTGCATTATAAACAATCGGATATACCAATAGATCTTCAACCTCCTGACCATCTTTTAATGACTCCGTCAGAAGTTCAACTGTACGTTTAAATCCATTTCTTATATCTTCATCTGTCGTTCCACCATTTTCACCTACACATGCGATAATTGCATCCTCTTCATGAAATTCAAATGGATTATCCATTCTCTGCTCTCCCCTTCCTTAGAAACATTGTTTTTATCACTAATCTTTTATAAATATAACATAAAGCCAACTTACTCTGCTACTACAAACTTCCCTCTATCCGGGCATGTAAGGGATTTTCACAGATTAGAGCACATCTATAGTGCACAAACGGAAAAAGAGCAGATGACTTTTAACCATCTACCCTTTTAATCGCTATCACTTTATCACATCTTTTTGTGTCAAACAATGACATCTTCGTATTATATAAAGGCTCTGTTTTGGCACCATTGATTTTTTTGTTTTGACACCATTTGTCCATTAAAATACATGAAAATATGTAATTTTAAAGTGATTTTATTTCTTTGTGATTTCCCAAGAATCTGCTTGTTTTCAGCGGTTTCCCTACAACTCATACGGAGTGACCTGATATACATAGTAGTTAAGCCAGTTACTAAATAAATTGTTGCTGTTCGCTCTCCACTGCAGCAGCGGACGCTTTGTGGCATCATCATTTGGATAATAATTATACGGCAGATCGATCGGCAGACCTTTCTCTAAATCTCTATGGTATTCTTTGTCCAGTGTGATCCTGTCGTATTCCGGATGACCCATGACAAATATCTGTTTTCCTTCATTCGAAAGGCACAGGAATACGCCTGCCTCTTCGGATTTTGCAAGAACCTTCAGATCCGGGCAGTTCTCAATGTCTTCGGTTAAGATTGCCGTATGGCGGCTGTTTGGTGCATAGAACACATCGTCAAAGCCACGAACTAACGGCACCTTTCTGTTTAAAACATGGAATGGGTAGACTCCAAACAGTTTCTTCGGAAGCAACACCTTGTTAATGCCAAAATGGTAGTAAAGTCCTGCCTGCGCTCCCCAACAGATATGCATGGTGCTGGTTACATTTGTTTTCGTCCAATCCATAATCTGACAAAGCTCCTCCCAGTAATCTACCGTTTCATAATCCAGATGTTCGATTGGTGCTCCCGTAATGATCATACCATCAAATTTTTGATCTTTGATGTATTCAAAAGTTGTATAAAATTTGTTCAGATGATTCGCAGATACATTCTGCGATTCGTGGCTTTTTACCGTTAAAAATGTAATATCCACCTGTAATGGCGTGTTCGATAGTGCACGCAACAACTGTAACTCCGTATCTTCTTTTAACGGCATCAGGTTTAAAATACATACCTGAAGCGGACGGATGTCCTGATGGATCGCACGACTCTCATCCATCACAAATATATTTTCATTTTCTAATATTTCCTTTGCCGGTAAATCTCCCTGTGTCTTGATCGGCATATTTTTCCCTCTTTTCTGTCTGTGATCTGTTTATCAATATCTATTTTAACATTTCCTGCAATTCTGCTTCCGATATCACGGAAACACCCAGATCATTGGCTTTGGTCAGCTTACTGCCCGCATTTTCTCCGGCAAGCAGATAATTGGTCTTTTTAGAAACAGAACCGGATACCTTGCCGCCATGCGCTTCGATCAAGGCTGCTGCTGCCTTTCGATCCATCGTTGGAAGTGTTCCGGTAATGACAAAGGTCAATCCGTCAAAACGTCCGTCCTCACTGCCTGTCTCTGCCATTTCCATATTGACCCCTGCTTCTTTCAGACGTTCTATGATCTTGCAGTTATTTTCATCCTGAAAATAATTACGGATACAAAGTGCCGTAACCTCTCCGACATCTGCAACCTGTTGCAGACTCTCCATATCTGCCTGCATCAGTGCTTCAATACTGCCAAAATGTTTCAGAATGGTTTTTGCCGCTGCTTTGCCGACATTTGGGATACCAAACCCGGTCAATAACTGGAATGCCTCATTTTGCTTGGATTTTTCAATTGCATCCAGTAATTTATCCGTATTTTTTTCTTTTCCGATAATTCCCTGTTCGATCAGTTCTTCCCGATGCTGTTTTAAGTCATAAATATCTGCAATGTCTTTGAGATATCCAAGATGTACCAGTTCCATAATGTAAGTGGCACCAAATCCTTTGATGTCCATAGCATCCCTGCCGACAAAATTGATCATATGGCGTTCTAACTGTGCCGGACAGTTTGGTGAGGTACACTTGATATCTGCGGTATCCTTTTCGCGTTCCGTCTTCGCACCACAGACCGGACAGACATTCGGTATCACGAATTTTTTGACACCCGCCGGTCTCTTCTCGTGAATGACTCTTCGTACCTTCGGTATGATCTCACCGGATTTGTATACCACGATCGTATCACCGATCCCGATATCTAATTCATCAATAAAATCCTGATTATGCAGGGTTGCTCTTGATACACTCGTTCCACACAACCGCACCGGTTCAAAAACGGCTGTCGGCGTGATCCTTCCGGTTCTGCCAACTGACAACTCAATATCTAACAGTTTTGTCTCTTTTTCTTCCGGCGGATATTTATATGCCACTGCCCACCGCGGAACTTTAGAAGTTGCCCCTAATTTTTCCCGGTCGGAAAAACGGTTGATCTTTACCACCGCGCCATCAATATCATATGGCAGTTTTCCGCGGTTCTCGCCGATTTTTTCGATCGCTGCCCAGACTTCATCTGCTGTCTTGCAGACCGTATATTCTTCAATGACCCGAATGCCCTGTTTTTTTAAATATTCATAGCCTTCTGTATGCGTTTCAAATGAGATTCCTCTTGCATCCTGAATATTAAAAATAAACATGGACAGTCCGCGTTCCTTTGTCACTGCGGTATCTAACTGACGCAGTGTGCCTGCTGCACAGTTTCTTGGATTTGCAAACAGCTTTTTGCCGAGCAGTTCCTGTTTTTCGTTGACCTTCTCAAAATCAGCCTCTGTCATATAGACTTCGCCACGGATTTCGAGATATTCCGGTTTATCTTTTAATTTCTTTTTGACATCACGGATCACTTTTGCATTTGCCGTGACATCTTCCCCATATTGGATGCCATCTCCTCTGGTCTCTGCTAACTTCAACTCGCCGTATTCGTAACGCAAAGAAAGAGACAGTCCGTCTATCTTGTATTCAACCACAAATTCAGGATCATCTAACTGCTTTTTCATTTCTGCAACAAAATTCTCTACCTCTCCCCTGTCAAAAACATCCTGAAGGCTCAACATCGGTACGTTATGCTCTACTAAGACACCCGCCTCACGTTTTGCACTTCCTCCGACCTTTTGTGTCGGGGAATCCGGTGTGACATATTCCGGGTGTTCTCTTTCTAAACGTTTTAACTCGTTCATTTTCTGATCGTATTCGTAATCGGTAATCTCCGGATCATCCTGATTATAATAGCGTTCGATATGATACTCAATTTCCTTGCGTAACGCTTCTATTTTTTCCTGAATTTCCATTCTATTCCTCTTTCCCACTCTCTGATAGCAGTGCCAATAATCCTTCCCATTCCTGATGTGTAAGATCACGGTATTTTCCCACTGGAAGATTTCCTAATTTAATATTCATGATCCTGACACGGACCAGTTTGACCACCCGATAGTCAAAATATTCACACATTCTGCGGATCTGTCGGTTCAGTCCCTGCGTCAGCACAATACGGAATTTTCTCTTATCTAACTTTTCTACCTTACACTTTCTCGTGATCGTATCGAGGATGGGTACACCTCCTGCCATTCCGCGTAAAAACTCATCCGTAACCGGGCGGTTTACCGTTACGATATATTCTTTCTCATGAAAATTTCTTGCTCTTAGAATCTCGTTTCCAAGCTCTCCATCATTGGTAAGAAGGATCAATCCCTCGGAATCCTTGTCTAATCTTCCTACCGGATAGATACGTTTCGGGTAATGAAGATAATCAATAATATTGTTCTTTTCTCTCTTCTCTGCCGTACATACAATTCCTTTTGGTTTATGAAAAGCCAGTAAAATCTTCTCATCCTCTCTCTGTACTTCCCTGCCGTCCACAAGAACCTTCTGTCCCGGAAGGATCTGATCACCAAGTACTGCTACCTTTCCGTCAATAGTCACTCTTCCTTCTTCCACAAGACGGTCTGCTCCTCTTCTTGAACACACTCCTGCTTCACTTAAAAACTTATTGATCCTGATAAATTCCGTTTCCATTCCTATCCTTTCAAAAATGCGGAGACCTAAGCCTCCGCATTTCTTCCTACTGTAATAATTCTGTCTTTATGTAACCGATGGTATCTTTATAATTTACCTTCGTCCATCCTTCCGCATAACTCATAACAACCGTAACCTTGTCACCGGCATATCCTACTGCTACCTTCGTGGAAGTCTCGCTCATGGACTCACGGATATTGATCGTGCCATTTAAGGTAACGGTAGAACCCTCTGACAGGGAAGGTGCTGATGTATCCTGCTGTGGAACTTCTGTAGACAGATACTCGCTCTTGACATAACCGGTTACACCATTATGCTCTACGGCACTCCAGTCGCCTTCTGTTCCGGTCCGCTTCAACTCTGTTCCGAACTCTAACATCTCTACGACATTTCCATCGGTACTTGCAGCATCACGGATATTGACCTTTGTGGTTACATATACAGTCTCGGCTGCCGGCTGCTCTGCCTGTTGTTGCTCTTCCTGCTTGTTATCCTCTTTTTTCTGATCGTCTTTCTTGTCAGATTTCTTTTTACTGTCTTTTTTATCCTCAGATTTTTTCTTTTCTTCGGATTTCTTTTTGCTGTCTTTCTTATCGTCCTTCTTCTTTTGTTCTTCCTCTTTTTTCTTCTTCTCTTCTTCTTTCTTCTTTTGTTCTTCTTCCTGTTTCTTCTTTTCTTCGTCCTTCTTCTTTTGCTCGTCTTCTTTCTTCTTCTGTTCTTCCTCCTGTGCCTTCTTATAATTGTTCAGCCACTTTGGAATTACCTTATCATTCAGCTTATTAACGTATTTTTCTAAGTCTTTATCCGATTTGATCGCTTTGCTGCTTTTTTTCTCGATATCGTTTGCTAACTTTACAAAGTCATCCTGCTCTTCATACTTGTCAATAAATTCTGAAACGCTCGAATCAACGTCTTTTTCATTCGTTGCGATATAATTGAATGTACTGTAGAGATTGTCAATATACAGATTTCCCTTGTCATCCGTTCTTACATAAAAAGTCTCCAAAGACGGGATCATTGTCTTAATCTTCGGGAACTTCATATCCATTGTTACGGATACGATATAGGAATCTTTATCTAATCCCTCTTTTGTATAGCACTTGATGTTCTTATATTTCTCTACGCGTTCGCTGAACATCTTGATATAACTCTGCTCTAATTTCGAGATTGGAGTTGCAATCTCTTTCATCTTATCTACATTACCTTCTGCATAGTATTTGTAATAATTCTTCATCAGTTTGGTAACGGCTTCATTTTCATCTACCTGATAATCCTCTTTCAGCACTTTTTCTGCTCTGGCTTTCGGATCAGCAGATGATGTACCTTTGTTATTGACTAACATAACGATACCGATCAAGATCACGACTAACATGCCTGCCATGATCAGATATCGTCCGTTTTTATGCAAAAATTCCTGTGTTTTTTCTTTATCTATGCTATTTTTATCTGTGTCATTCCCATCTATGTTATTTTTGTTACTTCCATCCTCAGTACTCATAAAAACCTCCTATACTGCTGCTTGTCCTCAGTTATTCTTTACTCTGTAGGACATTGCGAAAACAAACGATCTCCTATAGAGTAAAAAATGCATCTAGCGGGAGTCGAACCCACATTACTGGAATCGGAGTCCAGCGTTCTATCCATTAGACTATAGATGCAAACTTTACATAGCAGAACTTATCATATCATACTCATAGGAAAAAATCAAAGAAAAAAGTGTGAAAAACAATTTTTTCACACTTTTTTTATACTTCTAGGCTAACGCTTCCTCAAACTGGGAATTGTATAAATCCGCATAGAATCCCTGTTGTTCTAGGAGTTCTTTATGGGTTCCCTGCTCAATAATATCTCCGTCTTTCATGACTAAAATTAAATCTGCATCTTTGATCGTAGAAAGTCTGTGCGCAATGACAAAGCTGGTTCTTCCTTTCATCAGATTGTTCATTGCTTTCTGTATTCTTGCCTCAGTTCTCGTATCGACGGAACTTGTTGCTTCATCGAGGATCAGTATCCTGTTATCTGCTAAAATGGCTCTCGCGATCGTCAAAAGCTGCTTCTGTCCCTGTGAAACATTGCTCGCTTCCTCATTCAATTCCATCTGATAGCCGCCCGGCAGTGTGGAGATAAAGTGGTGGGCATGTGCTGCTTTCGCTGCCTCGATGACCTCTTCATCGGTTGCATCCAGTCTTCCGTAACGGATATTTTCCATGATCGTTCCTTTGAACAGCCAGGTGTCCTGTAAGACCATTCCAAAGTTCTCGCGAAGCTCACTGCGGTTGAAATCCCGGATATCATAGCCATCAACTTTGATCGCACCTTCGTTGACATCATAAAAACGCATCAACAGTTTGACCATCGTCGTCTTACCTGCACCGGTCGGCCCTACGATCGCTACCGTCTGTCCCGGAGAAATCTGACTGTTAAAATCATGGATGATGATCTTATCTTCATCGTAACCGAATTTTACATGCTCAAACGTTACACTTCCCTGAAGATTCTCATCATGCACCGGATTCTCGGCAAACTGATCTTCCTCTTCCTCTTCTAAGAATTCAAATACACGCTCTGTTGCCGCTGCCATGGACTGAAGCATATTCGATACCTGTGCCACCTGTGTGATCGGCTGGGTAAAACTTCTGACATACTGGATAAATGCCTGAATATCTCCGACCTCGATCGTTCCTTTGATCGCTAACATACTTCCGCTGATCGCTACTGCAACATAACCGAGATTTCCGACAAACATCATGATCGGCTGCATCATACCTGAGAAAAACTGTGATTTCCAGGCTGACTGATAGAGCACGTCATTATCTTCCTCAAAGGTCTTTTTCACTACCTCTTCACGGTTAAACACTTTGATAACATTCTGTCCGCTGAACACTTCTTCGACCTGTCCGTTGATCTTTCCAAGGTATTCCTGCTGTGTAAAGAAATACTTCTGCGAATGTTTGATGACCAGACTGATCAAAAGTGCGGAGATAGGTAGGATCACAAATGCGATCAATGTCATTAGAGGACTGATCGTAAGCATCATGATCAACACTCCGATAATAGTCGTCACGGATGTGATCAATATCGTCACACTCTGGTTCAGACTCTGTCCTAACGTATCGACATCATTGGTAATACGCGATAACACTTCTCCTACTGTCCGTGATTCAAAATACTTCATCGGCATCCGGTCGATCTTTTCCGATATCTCTTTTCGGAAACGGAAACAGAGCTTTTGTGTCACTCCTGTCATGATCCATCCCTGGATAAAGGAAAAGACTGCACTGACTAAATACATCGTCAGCAGGATCAACAGGATTTTTCCGATCTTGTCAAAATCAATGCCTCCGGTGCCTTTAATCTTTGCCACTAAACCGTTAAACAGTTCTGTTGTCGCCTTACTTAAGATTTTCGGTCCGATGATACTAAAGATCGTACTGCCAATTGCAAATACAATGACCGTTGCTACAGCAAACTTATACTTTCCGATATAAGTCATCAGCTTTTTCATCGTTCCCTTAAAATCTTTTGCTTTTTCACCCGGCGCCATTCCACCATGCGGTCCTCTTGGTCCATGTCTTCTTGTATTCTGCTCTGCCATTAACGGACACCTCCTTTCAGTTCTGCTTCAGAAAGCTGGGAGCTTGCGATCTCCTGATAGGTCTCGCATCCTGCTAACAGCTCCTCATGTGTTCCGATACCGGCTATTCTGCCCTCTTCTAATACAATGATCTTATCTGCATGTAAGATCGTACTGATCCTCTGTGCCACGATCAAAACAGTTGCATCTTTTACTCTTTCATTCAGTTTCTTTCTAAGTGCCACATCGGTCTTATAATCCAATGCGGAAAAACTGTCATCAAATAAGAAGATTTTCGGATTCTTTGCTATCGCTCTTGCAATGGAAAGTCTCTGTTTCTGTCCACCGGAGACATTCGTTCCGCCCTGTGCGATCGGACTGTTATATTTTTCTTCTTTTTCCTCAATAAAATCTACTGCCTGTGCGATATCTGCTGCTTCTTTCATCATCTCATCACTGACCTGATCTCCTGCGAATTTCAGGTTAGATGCGATCGTTCCGGAAAAGAGCACTCCCTTTTGCGGCACATATCCGATCAGACTTCTTAATTTCTCCTGTGACATTTCCCGGACATCGATTCCATCTATTGTAATGCTTCCGGATGTTACATCATAAAAACGTGGGATCAGATTTAATAATGTGGTCTTTCCACATCCGGTACTTCCGATGATCGCGGTTGTTTCCCCCGGTCTTGCCGTAAAGGAAATATCACTCAGTGCCTCTTCTTTTGCACCATCATAGGCAAACCCTACATCGTGAAACTCTAATACACCACTAAAGTCTTCTTCATCACCCTTTGTCTGCTCTGCATCACGGATGCTTGGTTCCGTATCTAATACTTCTTCTATACGGGTTGCTGCCACGCCTGCTCTTGGCAGCATAATGGATACCATCGTCAACATTAAAAATGCCATGACGATCTGCATCGTATAGGTAATAAATGCGATCATGTCACCAACCTGAAGGTTTCCAAGGTCTACTCCTTTTGCCCCAAACCACACAATCGCTACCGTAATGGCATTCATGATCAGCATCATCGTCGGCATCATAAAGGTCATAACACGGTTCGTAAACAACTGTGTCTGCATCAGATCACGATTTGCTTTCTCAAACCGTTTTTCCTCAAATTTTTCACGACTGAATGCACGAATAACCGGAATACCGGTCAATATCTCTCTTGAAACCAGATTCATGCGGTCCACAAGAGTCTGCATCTGTTTGAACTTCGGCATTGCCACTACTACTAAGATTCCTACCAGAACAAAAATTGCAATTACCGCAACAACGATGATCCAGCCCATTCCGGTCTTTGTATTGACTACTTTTAAGATTCCTCCGATACCGATGATCGGTGCATACAGTACCATTCTTAGCAATATCGTAGAAACCATCTGTATCTGCTGGATATCATTCGTACTTCTTGTGATCAGGGATGCCGTGGAAAACTGGTCCATCTCACGGTTAGAAAAACTTAATACTTTTCCAAAGATCCCGGTTCGTAAGTCCATACCGATCTTGGCTCCGGTCTTAGAGGAAAAATATCCTGCAAAGATTGCTGCCGCTACCATTAAAATGGACAGTCCTAACATCTTTGCCCCGGTTACCCACAGATAATGTGTCTGTATCTGATCGGTATCATAATCCATGGCTTTGTATTCATCCTGTACATACAAAATCGCCATCTGTGAAACAATGGAATCACTCATGGTATCGTATTTTTCCAATGCCTCTTCTTCCTGCTGCAGGATCATATCCTTGGTAATGGCTCCTGCTTTTACGCCCTGCAAAAACTGGTCAAAATCCATCTCTTTGCTGCTTTTCATGCCATTGACCATTGCCATAGGCTTTGCTAAGATATCGTCGAGTTTTTCAATATCTTCTTTTTTATCGCTCTTTCTGACATATCGCTCAGTCTTCTCATCAAGCTTATATGCATCGCGGAGTGTTTTTTCATCCTTATCCTCTACAAAGAAGCAAAGTGTGTCGAAACTCTCCTTTCGCATCTCCTCCATTGCTTCATGCTCAATTCCTCCCTGTTCGATTCCGACATCGACAATATCCGATGTGTAGGAAGGAAGAGACAGATCACAATATGCCTGAACAACTAAAAGCAGTATGATCATGACCACTGCTCCTTTGTGCTCTGCTAAGTATTTAAAGATTTGCTTCATGTTTTTCCTCCTGCTTTTTTCTTTTTCTGTTCTGATTCTCTTCCTGCATGATCTCCGTGTATCGGTTCATTAAATGAATCAGCTCTTTGGTACGCTCCTCCCCCAGACGTTCTATAACTCCTGTGATAAATTCCTGCATCTGCCTGCGTACCTGCTGTTCTGCTTCTTTTCCGTCAGGCGTAATGCTCACCCGCGTATTCCGTCTGTCTTTTTCATCCACTCTTCGTTCTACATACCCCTTTTCTTCCATGCTTCTTAACATTTTTGAGACTGCCGGAGCCGTGATCCTCAGGCGCTTGGCAATATCGGATGCCAGCACACCCTGCTCACGGTTTCCGTTCTCTCTTTCAATGATCTCCAGCATGACAAACTCACTTTTGCGAAGACCTGTAAAGCAAAGATCCCGGTGCATCTTCATAAATCTATGCTGTGCCGTGATCAATTGTTCCTGAAGATCCGCTATATACTCTTCCATGTGTATCACCTCTATTATTTAACCTAGTTATTAATTAACTATGTGAACTATCATTTTAGCATGTTCTATTCCAATGTCAAGATTCGCTCACAATTTCTTCACTCTTTTTTACAATGCTCTTTTTGAAACACCTGCATCATTTCTCTTGTCAGGCTGATCTCCTCTATATCTAAGACGATCTCTTCTGCCGGCACCCACATTGCCTCCGCTAATTCGTCTTCCTGCCTGTAGATCGTAAGGTCTCCTTCTGCCTCTGCAAAAAAGCCAAACAGCAGACTCCCGGAAAATCCCCATGGCTGGCTCTTATAATACCGCAGATTCTTTACCCGTATCCCGACTTCTTCCATGACTTCCCTTTGTACCGTCTGCTCTATCGTTTCACCAAATTCTGCAAAACCGGCAATTAATGCATATTTTTTATATTCCCTGCCTGCATATTTTGTCAGGATCAGTTCATCGCCATGGCTGACTGCCACAATGACTGCCGGATTGATCCTTGGAAACACTTCATTCCCGCATTCCGGACATTGCAGCTTTCTTTCGTTTTCATTTCTTAAGAGTTCCTTACCACATTTTCCGCAAAAATGGTTGTTTTCATACCAGGTATACAAATGATAGGCACTGACTCCCGCAAACCGCTCACGCTCAGGAAATGTTCGGCGCAAACGGAACATTTTTTCATAGGCATACCCCTCGATCTCTGTCTTTTGCGATGAAAACAGCAAATAATAAGTGTCCTCTCCAATGGAAAAAAGGTAGATGAGCGTTTCCTCATCTGCCTTATTTTTTCTCCACTCACCGTATTTAGGATATGCGATCTGCATCTCTTCGTTGATCCTACAAAGCAGTTTTCCTGCGTCAAATATCATGATCCTGCTCTCGTCTTTCGGAGGCTTTGGATGATATTCATTTTTTAACTGCTCCACTCCAATATCCTGTATCATGCCTCTTCCTCTTTTCCTGCCATTGGTATCTGCAGCCGCTCTATGATCTCGAATGCGACATCCTTTGGTGCTTTTTCATCCGTAACAATTTCGATATCTTTTGCTTTTTCATAATACGGCTGTCTTTCCTGCATCATCTTTCCAATATAGTCAGGATTCATGTTTCCATTTAAAAGCGGACGGTCTTTTCCGTCTTTTACGTTTTCATAAATGGTCTGCGGAGTCGCACTCAACAAAATCACGGTGCCGCTTTTTTTCATCAGCTTCCGGTTGTTTTCCCGTAAAATAATTCCACCGCCACAGGATACGATCCGCTGCCCCTTTTTTGCATAGTCCTCTAATATATGACTTTCTAAATTTCTAAAATAGTTTTCCCCATATTTTTCAAAAATTTCCGGAATCCCCATATTTTTTTTCCGGACAATGACCTTATCGGTATCGACTTCCTCCCATCCGGTCAGTTCCCTCAAATATTTTGAGACGGTTGTCTTTCCAACGCCCATAAAGCCGATCAAATAAATATTTCCCTGTTTTTTCATCTTTCTTCCTCTTCTAACTGATACTCTTATGTATTTTTTCTAATACGGTCTTTAGATCATCCATCTGCATCTGTCCCGGTGCGGACGCTTTCTCATGTGAACCGAAGGTCACACAGGAGCCAAACACCTCACCGCAAAGTCTGCTGATCACTCCATCTTTTCCCATGGACATCGTGATCGCCGGTGTATCGTGATGCTCTTCCACAAAACTCTCCGTGGCACTTAACAGATTTAAAACATCCAGCCGGTTTTGCGGCATCACTGCAAGTTTCACGATATCGGCACCGCCATGGTACATTTTTTCTAAGATCATCTGCAATACACCTCTCTCCGGTGTCTTTTCAAAATCATGATGGGAGCAGATGACCGTCACACCACAGTCCTTCATTCTTCGGATGGCTTTTTTCGGTTTTTCATATTCAAAATATTCAATATCTACAAAATCTGCAACTCCAGTCTTTGCAGCCGCTTCGTTCAGTTCTAAGACCTCTGCCGGTTTCATCTGTAGCTGCCCACCCTGCATCTTAGAACGGAAAGTCAGTAAGAACAGCGTATTTTCCACATAAGGGCGGATTTCTTCGAGAACACTCTTCACTGCCTTTTTATCCGTTACCTCTGAAAACCAGTCCATCCTCCACTCGATCATATCTACCTTTTGTTCTGTTAATATGCGGATCTCTTCCACGATTTTTTCTTTTGTCTCCTCTGTTACCGGAACACAGATGAGCGGGGTGCCGGTTCCGAGGATCTTTCCTTTTTTTTCAATGATTCCTGCCATGATGTTTCCTCTTCCTATTTTCCTATTGATTTTTAGTTATATTCAGTTATTCGTTATGGTTATACGCTATGGTTATACGCTATGGGGCAGCCGGCACAGATCAGATATTCCAGTTTTCCTTGTGCAGACCATTCCGATGAACCTCTGAAACCGGAAATCGTGTGCGCTATTGAGCTTCACGATTTCTGAGTTTCATCTCCATTGCACAAAAAGAAACCTTCCCTATCTGATCTGTGCCGGCTGCATCTACTTTGTTTCCCATTCCTGATATTTTTATGTGATTTTATGTGACGTAACTATCCTACAGTGCTTCGTATATTCTATCCATATCCCTGTATATTGTATATAGTATATATGCATATGAAACATATAAATAATGCATAATTATTTATTTTGTCATTTGCTTTACTAATAGTTCATCCCTGCTGCCACCGTGGATATTAGGTTTTTCGTTCGTCGTTCATCTGACAGCAATCATGCTTGTAACTATGTCCGGGATTTAGAAGTTTCTGACATTCTGGCTGTTATCAGAAATTTGAGGACATGGATGTCCGAAAAAGGGGCTGCTGAGCCAGGATGGCGAATCTGCCCCGGTTTCGTTCGTCCCCGACACCTCTCACAGAATGTCTGGTACTTCTTAATTCCGGACACTTGTACAAGCGTGATCGCCGTCAGATGACCCCCACCAAAAAACGAACCAAGAACAAACTCTCCCCTCACTTCTGCTCATTATATCCCACCCCACCAAATCCCGCAAGTAATTGACATCCTTTACAAATTATTTTAAGATAGGCATGAGCGGTATATCATTCCGCTAAGGAGGTATATTTATGAGATACGAGATTACCGGAACTACCCGTCTGACCTGTCTTTTGGGAAGTCCCGTAGCACATAGTATTTCACCACAGATGCATAATGAAGCATTTCGACTTCTCGGTCTTGATTATGTCTATACGGCATTTGACATCAGTCCACAGAATCTACCGGATGCTGTTCATGCTTTAAAACTGCTGAATGTCCGCGGCTATAACCTGACCATGCCGCACAAGACTGCAATCCTTCCCTTTATGGACGAGCTGACCCCCGCTGCAAAGCTGGCGCAGGCAGTCAACACCGTAACCTATGAAAGCGGCAGACTGATCGGCCATACAACGGATGGAATCGGCTACATGCACTCGGTTAAGGACGCAGGTTATGATATTCTTGGAAAAAATATGACACTTTTAGGTGCCGGAGGTGCGGCTACTGCAATCTGCACACAGGCAGCCTTAGATGGTGTAAAAAACATCTATATGTTTAAGCGCAAAAATGCTTCCTGGAAAACAGCACAGGATTTTGCCGATAAAGTCACCCGCACTACCGACTGTCAGGTATTTTTGTATGACATAGCAGATACATATCAGTTAAAACAGGCACTATCAGACAGTACGATCTTAACAAACGCAACAAACGTCGGCATGGCACCTGATATTTCTAACAGTCCGGTTGACAGATCCCTGTTATATCCTGAGCTGGTCGTTTCCGATATTATTTATAACCCAAGAAAAACAAAGCTTCTTCAGGAGGCAGAATCTATCGGATGTCCAACCTGTAACGGGCTCTATATGCTGCTCTATCAGGGTGCAGCTTCCTTTCATTGCTGGACAGGCGCCGATATGCCGGTAGAGATCATTAAAAAAAAATTTTTTAATTCTTAGAATCAAAGGAGATACATTATGAGTTTCACTTATTTAAGAGCACTTCCGACACCGGAAGAGATCAAACAACAGTATCCGCTTTCAGCAAAACTTGCTGCCATCAAAGCCGATCGTGATAACCAGATCAAAGATATTATCAGCGGAAAAGATGACCGACTTTTGTTGATCATCGGTCCCTGCTCCGCAGACCACGAAGACCCTGTCGTAGACTATGTCAGCCGTCTTGCACCGGTTCAGGAAAAAGTCAAAGACCGTATTTTAATCGTTCCGCGTATTTATACTAACAAGCCGCGTACTACCGGTGAGGGTTATAAAGGGATTGCATCCCAGCCGGACCCGGAAAAAGCACCGGATATGATAGAAGGTATTATTTCATCGAGAAAAATGTTCCTTCGTGCCATGGAAGAAAGCGGACTGAGTGCTGCTGACGAAATGCTCTACCCGGAAAACTGGGGTTATGTAGAGGACTTACTCTCCTATGTTGCCATCGGTGCCCGCTCCGTAGAGGATCAGCACCACCGTCTTACGGTCAGCGGTTTTGATGTTGCTTCCGGCATGAAAAACCCGACCAGTGGTGACCTTGCAGTTATGCTGAACTCCGTTTACGCTGCACAGCATCCACATCATTTTTCCTTTGCAGGTCACGAAGTAGAAACAACCGGAAATCCATGGGCACACGTCATTTTAAGAGGTGCAGTCAGCAAACATGGCAATTCCACACAGAATTACCACTACGAGGACATCATGCGCCTGATCGAAAAATATGACAAAATGGATGTGGTCAATCCTGCCGCTATCATTGATACCAACCATTCCAATTCCGGAAAAAAATATAATGAACAGGTTCGTATCGCCAAAGAAGTTATGAACAACCGTCAGTATTCTTCTGACATTAAAAAAATGGTAAAAGGTCTGATGATCGAAAGCTATATAGAGGACGGATGCCAGAAAGTCAACGAGCATGTCTATGGAAAATCCATTACCGACCCATGTATCGGCTGGGCAACCACGGAACGTCTGATCTATGACCTTGCAGAAATGAACCAGATATAGGACATCCATTATTCGAGCGGATCAAAAGAAGCGGGTTTCCCAACTATGAGAAACCCGCCTCTTTTACTATTCTAACCACGCGGATGCGTTTTCGCATATACTTCACGGATCCGGTTCTGATTGACCTGTGCATAAATCTGCGTAGTGGAAATATCCGAATGGCCTAACATCTCCTGTACAGATTTTAAATCTGCTCCATTGCTGACTAAATGTGCCGCAAAGGAATGACGCAGTGTATGTGGTGTGATCTCCGAAGTGATCCCTGCTTTTTTTCCACAGCATTTGATAATCTTCCAAAATCCCTGTCGGCTCATTTCCCCACCGGAACAATTGGTAAATAAAAGGTCACAGGATTCATCCTTAATCAGTTTCGGTCTTCCTAAGTCTAAATAATTCTCAATTGCCTCTCTTGCGATTCCTCCAAATGGAATGATCCGCTCCCTGTGTGCATCCCGACAGGTCAGATACTCCATTGAAATATTAATATCACTCAGTTTTAATGCGATCAGCTCTGAAACACGGATGCCGGTTGCATAGAGAAGCTCTAACATCGCCTTATCCCGAAGCTCCTTTGGAGAACTTCCGGAAAGCTGCTCTAATAATTTCACGGTCTCTTCCGTTGTCAGAATCGCAGGCATTTTTTTCTCAATCTTTGGTGCCTTTAACCCTTCTGCCGGATTTTGATTTACATAATTCTTTTTTTGTAAGTAACCAAAAAAAGCCTTCATCGATGCGATACTTCTTGAAATGGTGGACGGCTTTCTGCCCTTCTTCTCAAGATATAAGATATAAGCGTTTAAATTGGTTGACGTAACATCAGATACAGAAGCCACTCCCTGCTCCTGCAGAAAAACACTCATTTTTCTCAAATCTCTTTCATAAGAAAGCTCTGTATTTTTCGATATCTGTTTCACCTCACACATATATGTGATGAAATTCTGAATCTCTTTCGTCATAATCTATCCTGCCTCATCCTGAGTAATTCTTTTCAAAAAAATGCCTAAAAAACGGTTCAGATACTATTATAATGAACAATTTCAAGAAAAGCAACGGATAATTTGCCCCTTATTTTCAGGGATTTCATAGAACTACCACATATCGAAATCATACCGTTTCTCCTGTACCATATCTTGTAATATCTGTTTAAAATATTTTTAACATTTTCTTTAAAAATATTGGGTTTACATAACTTTCCACCAATAGACCGATCACAAACAACAATACTATCATTCCGGTCTGCATCACCAGCTCTTTTTGCGTCATCGCCATGTCCTCTTTCTTTTTCCAAAATATTTTTAAAAATAGCAGATAGCCGGCAATATAAAATATGTAGTGTGGAAACAAAAAACCTCCCATATACAGAATTCCTTTCCACCCGAAATTCGTAATTGCCATTACGCACAAAAATCCAAAGGACACTCCAAAATACAGGATAAAAAGTATCTGTATTAAAATCCCTACCACGGTAAAGCTCAACAGTAAAAGTATCCCGAACAATGGCAGCCGGTTTTCTAAAATATAGAGACAGAGCCGGTTGTAATCTAACTTTGCATATTTTAGCTGCTGTAAATAATATTCATTTAGCATAAAAAAACGATTCTTAGAGCTGTCCCCTATAAAATTTGCCCAAAGGATCCCCACAAAAAAAGAAACAAAGAATATCATGTCCAAATGACAGACTGCTAAAATTCTTCCCTGTTTCCCTTTTTGCTTTTTCGGTTCAATATAAGTTCTTCTCTTTTTTTTCATGGCACTTCCCCCTGACTGTTCTTAAAACAATCTATGGGATACCAGTCCAAAATATGCGTTCACTATTTTTTTGTATACAGATTTTGATATGCCAGCAGTCCGGCAACGGTCTTACTGTCCTGGATCTCTCCTGCATAGATCCGTTTTGTCAGTTCCTCAATGGAAAAGACTTCGATCTCGATTTCCTCGCCTGCATCTAAATGCTGCTGTGTTTTCGTCAGTTCTTCTGCTAAATAGACATCTATGAATTCGTTACAAAAGGCAACCGTTGTCTTTAAAGATAGCAGCTTCGTCAGCTTTCCTGCACGATAGCCTGTCTCCTCTTCTAACTCTCTTGCAGCACAGACTTTTGTATCTTCCGTCACACTGTCTCTTGAACCCGCCGGAATCTCTAATGTCATTCTTTCTAATGCCGGACGATACTGGTGCACCATCAGAACCTTTCCCGGTTCCGGCACTGCTACGACCGCCGCCGCACCCATCCGATGTTCTATATAGTCCCACTCTTCGATCTCACCATTTGGAAGTCGCATCGTGTCTTTATAAATATTTAAAATTGCTCCGCGACGTATTAATTCCCGGTTTAAGCGTTTGATTCCATGCTCCATATCAAATCCTCCTTATATTGTTAAAAGACCGCCGTATACTCGTATACGACGGTCTGCATCATTACCTATTCCTGTCTAAGATTTATTATTTCGCGTAATCTGTTACTCTGGACTCGCGAATTATATTTACCTTAATCTGACCCGGATATTCCAGTTCAGCTTCAATCTGTTTGGAAATATCGCGTGCTAACAATACCATATCGGCATCGCTGACCTGATCAGGAACTACCATAACTCGAATCTCTCTACCTGCCTGAATAGCAAAAGATTTGTCTACTCCTTTGAAACCATTTGTAATATCTTCTAACTGTTTTAATCGATTGGAATATGTCTCTAATGTCTCTCTTCTTGCACCAGGACGTGCAGCACTGATCGTATCTGCTGCCTGTACAAGACATGCGATCAAAGATTCCGGTTCCACATCACCATGATGTGATTCTACCGCATTGATAATGATCGGAGACTCTTTGTATTTTCTACAGAGTTCCACGCCAATCTGGATATGTGAACCTTCCTGCTCATGGTCTACGGATTTACCGATGTCATGTAACAGACCTGCACGTTTTGCAGTTCTGACATCCACACCGACTTCTGCTGCTAACAGTCCGGCTAATTGTGCAACCTCAATAGAATGTTTCAATGCATTCTGACCATAACTTGTTCTAAATTTCATTTTACCAAGTAAACGAACAAGTTCCGGATGAATTCCGTGAACACCAACCTCTAAGGTTGCTGCTTCACCTTCTTCACGAATCATTGTTTCCACTTCTTTTTGTGCCTTTTCGACCATCTCCTCAATCCTTGCAGGATGGATACGTCCGTCCACAATTAATTTTTCCAATGCAATTCTCGCCACCTCTCTACGGATCGGATCAAATCCTGAAAGAATGACTGCTTCCGGAGTATCATCAATGATCAAGTCCACACCCGTCATCGTCTCTAATGTACGGATATTACGACCTTCTCTACCGATGATCCTTCCTTTCATCTCATCGTTTGGAAGCTGTACAACGGAAATCGTCGTCTCTGCGACATGGTCAGCTGCACATTTCTGAATGGCAGTTACCACATATTCTTTCGCTTTCTTACCGGCTTCTTCCTTTGCCTTGCTTTCCATTTCCTTGATTAACTTTGCAGTATCAATTTTAACATCGTCTTCAATGGTTTTTAAAAGATATTCTTTCGCTTGTTCGGAGGTAAGACCTGAGATTCTCTCTAGTTCCTGTACACGCTCTTCATGTAATCTTGCAACTTCTTCTTTTTCCCTGTTGATCTCTTCTTCTTTCGCTGCAAATCCGGCTTCACGCTTCTCAACTGCTTCTAACTTGCGGTCGATATTCGCTTCCTTCTGCTCAATACGGCGTTCATTTCTCTGAATCTCCGCTCTGCGTTCCTTGATCTCTTTATCAAGTTCGTTCTTTGCACGGATCGATTCTTCTTTAATCTCTAAGGAAGATTCACGCTTCTTTGTCTCCGCATTTTTTACGGCTTCATCGATAATCTCGCGCGCTTTCTCTTCCGCACTTCCAACCTTCGCCTCAGCAACCTTCTTGCGATAGGATATCGTGATCGCAGCTGTAAGAATTGCAGTAATAATACAGGTAAGAATTACAGCAATTATTACTTGTAGCACAGGAGCACCTCCTTTATTTAATTTTCATTGTACATATAACAAAGTCTTTCACTTTATCTGTCATAAATAACAACAGTTAAATTTTATACTTTATTTAGTATTATGTCAAGTATTCTGAACGCATGACATACAAGATATCTGAACTTTTGTAGCCTCTGCGTAATAGGAACTGATAAATCTTATTTGCCTGTTCTCTTGGCATTTCCGGCGTATAACCCTTTTTCTCTAACAATCTTTGAATCGCATCTGTCTCATCTTCATTGCCCTCTTCTAAAAGTGCCTGTTCGATGAACTCTTTCGCAACCCCTTTCTTCTGTAGATCCTGCTGAAGTCTGCGGTTGCTCTTCTTCTCTTTCTGATAACGGACATAGCTGCAGGCATAACGCAGATCATCGATATAGTGATAACTCTTGACATAGGCGATCGCCTGCTCCACTGCTTCTTTCGGATATTCGTTCTGACGCAGTTTTTCACGAAGCTGGTACTCGGTCCGGTCCTGCTTTTCTAACAGATGCATTGCCCGCTTTGTCGCCCGTTTTCCAAGAACATCACAGAGCAGTTCCTGATAAAGTGTCTCCGGAATGTCCTGTCCCTCAGACAGATCATAAGAACGTATCTCGCCTTTGTATAATACCAGACGTTCCCCTGTTTCAAACACAAGCCTTCGTCTTCCCTTTTCAAGCTGCTCTATCCGTTCAATATACATCTTTATTCCTCAGACTCCTGCTTCTTTTCTGCCTTTTTCTCTGCTTTTGCTGCTGTCTTTGTCTCGTCTGCTGCTTCAGCTTCGTCTTCTGTAGAACCATCTAACTGATAGAAGTCTCTGACTTTCTGTTCGATCTCATCACAGATGGCCGGATTCTCTTTGAGATAATTCTTAGAATTCTCACGGCCCTGACCGATCTTCTCTCCATTATAGGCATACCATGCACCGGACTTATTTACTACATTGATCTGTGCTGCTAAGTCTAAGATATCTCCCTCTTTTGAGATTCCTTTTCCAAACATGATATCAAATTCTGCTTCTTTAAATGGCGGTGCCACCTTATTCTTTACAACCTTAATTCTTGTATGGTTACCGATAATCTCTCCGCCCTGTTTTAAAGATTCCATTCTGCGGACATCTAAACGGATCGAAGAATAAAACTTCAATGCGCGTCCTCCGGTTGTCGTCTCCGGACTTCCAAACATGACACCGACTTTTTCACGGAGCTGGTTGATAAAGATTACAATACAGTTGGATTTACTGATAATAGATGTCAGTTTCCGAAGCGCCTGTGACATCAGACGTGCCTGTAAGCCCACATGGGAGTCTCCCATCTCACCTTCGATCTCTGCCTTCGGTACTAATGCGGCAACCGAGTCTACAATAATAATGTCCACGGCACCGGAACGTACCATGGTCTCGGTAATCTCTAATGCCTGCTCTCCACTGTCCGGCTGAGAAATATACAGATTATCAATATCTACTCCGATATTCTTTGCATAAACCGGATCTAACGCATGCTCTGCATCAATAAATCCTGCAATTCCGCCTCTTTTCTGTACCTCTGCGACCATATGTAAGGCTACGGTTGTCTTACCACTGGATTCCGGTCCATAGACCTCTACGATCCTTCCTCTTGGGATTCCTCCGACTCCTAAGGCAATGTCAAGACTTAAAGATCCTGTCGGTATCGTCTCCACATTCATATCCCTCTGGGAATCTCCTAACTTCATGATCGCACCTTTTCCATACTGCTTCTCAATATGTGAAATTGCGGATTCTAACGCGTCTAATTTATCATTTTTATCATTCTTTGCCATTATTTTATCTCCTTTTCGCAAACGTATGTTCGTTTCTGTTCTAATCATATTATACTTTGATGGGATTGTCAACTGATTTTATGATAATTTCAAAAGATAAAAAAAGAAACAGCTGATAGATTTATCAACTGTTCCATTATACATGTCTTTTCCTGTTTGCGTCAAGAAGCCGTCTTTAAAATTGTGTTTCTGAAAATTATTTTTTCTGAAATTGTTTTTAAATATCGCTGTATTACTCCTTTATGGCATCGGCAACTAACTGATTAATTGCCTCCATGTTCTGAAGTCCGATGGCTTTTCCTTTAAAAATCCCATCCTTCATAACTACTAAAGTTGGAATACTCATGATCTGATATTTCAGTGCCAATGCTGCTTCTTCATCTACATTGACTTTTCCGAATTTTACACGGTCACCCATCGCCTCGGCAGCTTCTTCAATGATCGGTGACTGCATTTTACACGGTCCGCACCAGTCTGCCCAAAAATCTAAGACAACCGGAACCGTACTTTTTAATACTTCTTCTTCAAAATTGTCGTTTGTAATCTTTGTTACTTCCATGTGTCATTCCTCCTAATCTCTACCAAACTCTTCTAATTCTAACCCTTCATTGCGGTCTAACACCATACCGACACTCCATGCATTGACAAACAACAGCAATGGATTGCCTTTTAAATCCTGGATTTTTTTCATATCAGAAGTTCCTGTCAGCTTATCTAAATCCAGTTCTTTGTTCTTGATCCAGCGGATATGCTCATATGGCAGATTTTCCATATGGATCTCTACATTATACTCATTTTCTAAACGATATTTGAGTACATCAAACTGCAGAACACCGACTACGCCAACAATGATCTCTTCCATACCGGTATGATACTCCTGAAAAATCTGGATCGCACCTTCCTGTGCAATCTGGGTAATTCCCTTGACAAACTGTTTTCTTTTCATCGTATCTACCTGACGGACTCTTGCAAAATGTTCCGGTGCAAAAGTCGGGATTCCTTCATAACGGAACGGTTTTGCAGAGGTCTCAATGGTATCTCCAATAGAAAAAATACCCGGATCAAAGACACCGATAATATCTCCTGCATATGCCTCTTCCACCATGTGACGCTCCTGTGCCATCATCTGCTGTGGCTGGGCAAGTCTTATTTTTTTACCGCCCTGAATGTGCATGACTTCCATTCCGGCTTCAAATTTTCCGGAACAGATACGCATGAATGCGATCCTGTCGCGGTGCGCCTTATTCATATTCGCCTGTATTTTAAAGACAAATGCCGAAAAATCCTCAGAAAACGGATCAATCGGCCCGATATCTGAATTTCTAGGAAGCGGCGAATAGGTCATTTTTAAAAAGTGCTGTAAAAATGTCTCCACACCAAAGTTTGTCAGCGCCGAACCAAAGAAAACCGGTGACAGTTCTCCTTTTGAAACCATATCCTGATCAAATTCCGCACTGGCTCCATCTAACAGTTCGATCTCATCCATGAGCTGACTCCAATAGTCTTCCCCAAGTTCTTCTTTTAATGCCGGATCATCAATATCAATTTCTTTCTGCTCTCCTTCTTTGGTACCTTTTAAGGTATCCGAAAAAGTCATGACTTTTTTAGTGTTACGGTCATAGACACCCTTAAAATCTTTTCCGGAACCGATCGGCCAGTTGATCGGACAGGTCTCTATTCCTAACTCTTTTTCGATATCATCTAATAATTCAAACGTATCATTCGCATCACGGTCCATTTTATTGATAAAGGTAAAGATCGGAATGTGACGCATCACACAGACTTTGAATAATTTTCTTGTCTGTGCCTCAACACCTTTGGATGCATCGATGACCATTACCGCGGAATCCGCTGCCATCAGTGTACGATAGGTGTCCTCCGAGAAATCCTGATGTCCCGGTGTATCCAATATATTGATGCAGTATCCGTCATAGTTAAACTGCAATACCGAGGATGTTACGGAAATACCTCTCTCTTTTTCTATCTCCATCCAGTCGGAAACAGCATGTCTTGCTGTCGCTTTTCCTTTTACGGAACCCGCTAAATTGATCGCCCCTCCATAGAGCAGGAACTTTTCCGTCAAAGTTGTCTTACCTGCATCCGGATGGGAAATGATCGCAAAAGTTCGTCTTTTCTCTATTTCTTCTCTTAAATCTGCCAAAATATTTCCTCCAGTATCTACTCTCTCCACGGCTTTTTATTTTATCCCAGTCCATGCTTTCTGTCAAGAAATGCCAGAACGTTTAAAAAAGCAGTAACACGCATTTTCATGCATCTTACTGCTTCTTTTTCTCATATTTCTGTCCGTATTAGATTCTGGATAAATACTCACCGGTTCTTGTATCGATCTTGATCACGTCACCCTGCTCTACGAACAGCGGTACGTTTACAGATGCTCCGGTCTCTACGATTGCAGGTTTTGTTGCACCCTGTGCTGTATCACCTTTGAATCCAGGCTCTGTCTCTGTGATCTCAAGTTCTACAAATAATGGTGGCTCAACGGCATATACACTGCCCTTGTAAGAACAGGTCTTTACCATCTCGTTCTCTTTTACAAACTTTAATGCATCTCCGATCGTGTCTGCATCTAAAGCGATCTGCTCATATGTTGTAGTATCCATAAAGTGGAATAAATCTCCATCAGAATATAAGTACTGCATGTCCGCTCTGTCAATTCTTGCCTGTGGGCATTTTTCTGTTGGACGGAAAGTCTTCTCTACGATTCCACCACTTTTGATATTTTTTAATTTTGTTCTAACAAATGCTGCACCTTTACCCGGTTTTACATGCTGAAATTCAATAATCTGATAAATATTACCCTCTAATTCGATTGTAATACCATTTCTGAAATCTCCTGCTGATACCATCTAGTATTCCTCCTCATTCTCTCTCGTTATCAACCACGATAATCGCTCTTTCCATTTTATAATAAAATGGTATATATTTCAACTGTTAATTGCATTTTTTCTTACTATTTTTTCTCGATCGCATAAATCATATCGACTCTCGTCTGGTGGCGGCCACCTAAAAATTCTGCTCCTAAATAAGCATCTACGATACTTTTTGCTGCCTCCATTCCGACAATCCTTGCACCAAATGCGATGATATTCGCATTATTATGCTCCTTTGCAAGTCTTGCCGTGGTTGGCTCTGAGCAGACGGCTGCTAAGACTCCCGGCACTTTATTGGCTGCTAAAGAAATTCCGACCCCTGTTCCACAGATCAGGACTCCACAGTCTGCCTTTCCTTCTGCAACTGCACGTCCGACTGCTTCACCATATTCCGGATAATTGCAGCTTTCATGGGTATCTGTTCCAAAATTGATCACTTCATATCCTTTTTCTTCTAAATAAGTCCGGATCTCCTGCTTCATCTCTACTGCAGCATGGTCATTTCCGATTGCGATTTTCATTTTCCTTCGTCCTCTCTTACTTTGTTCGTTTCTGATATCTTCTGTAAAAAAACAGTACGATTTTTTCTAACTTACGTTTTAATACAATCTGTATCTCTTCTTTTGGATGGATATAGCGGACCATGATCGTACGGATCCCTGTACGGTTTGCTCCATAAATATCCGTAAAGATCTGATCTCCGACAAACAAGGTGTTACTCCTGTCCGTTCCCATCCGCTCCATTGCCTTTTCATAACCAAAACACTTTGGTTTTCCTGCTTTAAAAATATACTGCACCTGCACATCATCGTTAAACATTTTGACACGCGGTTCTTTATTGTTTGACAGCAGACAACAGGAAAATCCCAGTTCCTTCAGATGTGCAAACAGCTTCTTTGCCCGTTCATCTGCCGGTGCTCCATGTGGAACAAGTGTATTGTCTATGTCAAAAATAATTCCCCGATATCCCTCGCGGTACAGTGCATCAAAATCAATCTCATATGTGGAATCCACATATTCTCCCGGATAAAATCTCTTTAACATCTTACTTCACCAATTTTGAAATCTGTTTGAACTGCTCATGCTCTGCGGTTACGGTCAATTCAAATAAAATGGACTCGCTGGTTGTAAGCAATGCTCCCTCATCTCTTGCCCGCAGCAATGCGATCTCTTTGTCATGCAGGTTTCTCGAAGAAATGCAATCCTCTACCAGTACCGGCTGATATCCCATTTCTTTTAGATCGATCACGGTCTGTAACACACATACATGTGCTTCGATTCCACAGATGATGACATACTTTTTGTCTTTGACCGCTTCTAAAACCTCCTGACAGCCTGCGCTTGAAAAAGTTTTTTTATCAGAAAATTCCTCCATCCCTGCCGCTTCACAAATTGGCGGGATATTCACTCCAAGCCCCTTGCTGTACTGAGCCGTCATGACCATCGGGATCCCTAAGATCCGAAGTCCCTGTAAAAGTTTTACACTGTTTTCTATCAGTCTCTCCCTGTCTGCGATCGCAGGAAGGATCTTTTCCTGATAATCTACGATCAGACACACACTGTCCTTTGCTGTGATCCTCATATCTTTTCTGTCTCCTTACAATAAACAACTGAGTGCATCATAAACACATCTTGCAGTTTATCACACACTCAGTTGCGTATCAAGTTCTTTATTCTAATATGCACGTTTTTCTAAAAAGAATACCGTCTATGTATCTAGGAATCCTTAGAATGATCCCTGTGGCCTAACATGGCTGCCGTCAAAATGGACATATGGTATACTTCCGATGCAGAGCACTCTCTTGAAAGTGTATTAATCGGTGCGTTCAGACCTAATAATATCGGTCCAAAGGCTTCAAAATTACCTAAATATCTTGCAATCTTATATCCGATATTTCCTGCACTTAAATCCGGGAAAATAAAGGTGTTCGTATGTCCTGCGATCTCCGAACCCGGACATTTGGTTGCTGCAACTGCCGGTGATACTGCCGCATCAAACTGCACTTCTCCGATGCTCTCCATATGCGGATATTTTTCGGCAAATTTATTGGCAGCATTACACATACGATCCACATCCGGACCTTTGCCGGAACCATGTGTAGAGTAGCTTAAAAATGCAATCTTTGGATCGATTCCAAAGTCTCTTGCGCAATTCGCGGTCTCATGTGCGATCTCAACCAGTTCATCTTCTGTCGGCTTGATGTTCAAAGCACAGTCGCCTAATACAATGACTTCACTATCACCGGTTGCCCGCGGACGTACCAGTCCGATACAGGAAGAAACCAGATTGTTTCCCTCTTTTGTTCCAATGATCTCTAATGCCGGTTTGATCGTATCTATGACAGAATGCATCACACCGCCAAGCAGGGAATCATATTCTCCCATTTTAATGAGCATGGTTCCAAAATAGTTTGGATCTTTTAAAATCTCTCTCGCTTTTTCCTGCGTCATGCCCTTCTTTGCCCGTATCTCACAAAATTGTTCCACTATCTCATCCATTTTTTCATAGGTAGACGGTGTTAAAATCTTTGCTCCACGGATATTATAACCCGCTTCCTGTGCCGCTTCCCATACGGCATCCTCTTCGCCGATCAGGATCGGCTGCAAAAAATTACCTGCTAACAGCCGCGATGCAGCTTCTATGACACGCGGATCTGTACCTTCCGGTAATACAATCGTCTTCGGATCCTCCCGCAGCAATCGGATATAGGAATCAAAATCAAACATTAAAAACACCTCCCAAGGTCTTTCATCTTCTCCGTTAATCTTATATTTTTATTTTATACCTATCGTTTTTGTTTTTCAACTATGTTTGCTAATTATTTCCTTGTTTCTTTGCCAATTGTTCTTCTGTTTGTTCTCCTGTTCCCTTAAGTTCAGACTTTTTCTTTTTCGGTCAAAAAAAGAAGAAGATTCTAAGAATCCTCTTCCATATCTCAGTTCTATTTATTTGAACGAAAAATCTTCGATTTCCGGCATTGGAACTACCGGTTTTGCTGTCTCTGCGGATGCACTGTGTCCTACAAAGAACTGATACTGATGAAGCACTTCATCTTTTTTCATATCGGAAACGGCTTTTTGAACATCCAGACTCCGGATATCACTGTCGACCCCCTTTAAAGGATATTCTTTTCCCGGCTGATATGTATCGGCATACTCTGCTGCACCAAAAGTCTGCTTTTGTTCCGGTTTTACAGACTGCATTTTCCCTGTAGAAAAATTCTCTATCGGATTACTGATCTGATCACTACCGGAATTACCTGTCACACAACCTATGGAGTTGTCATAATATCCTTCATAAGGACGGATTTTTGAAATTTCCATAACTTCAAAACCTTCTTTCGCTTATCCTAAGTTCTCACATATTAGTTTTATCGGCTTCATTCGTAAAAACTTTAACAGCTACCGCTTTTATTTATCCAAAATCTTCTTTAATTCATTCATAAAGGTGTTGACATCTTTAAACTCACGATATACAGAGGCAAATCTTACATATGCAACTGCCTCTAAATCCTTGAGCTTATCCATGACGATCTCTCCAATGACGGAACTTGGGATTTCTTTTTCTTCACGGTTAAAAATCTCGGTCTCCACATCATCGATCAACTGATTGATCCGGTTGACGGAAATCGGTCTTTTATGGCAGGCACGAAGTATCCCTGCCTCTATCTTAGTGCGGTCATACTGCTCCCTGTTATTATCCTTCTTGATGACGATCAGCGGTATGGTCTCTACTTTTTCATAAGTAGTAAAGCGCTTTCCACATTCATCACATAATCTGCGGCGGCGAATCGAGTTATTATCATCCGCCGGTCTTGAGTCGATGACCCTCGTATTTTCACTGCTGCAAAACGGACATTTCATCCCATGTTCCTCCTTGGACATACTATTTGCCCCAATTATAAACATTTCGTCAATTATTGTCAACCATTTCACAGATTATGTAACTCTGCTTACAGTCTCTTTTTGATTTCATCTACTTTTACATCGACTAAGATAATATCCGGTCCGATCCGTATGACATTACACCATGGAATAAAAAACTCACAGTCTCTTCCGAAAAATCCCCAGAACCTCGCCGGTCCCGGTACGATCAGTGCTTTGATGCACCCGGTACACTCATCCAGTTCGAGATCCATCACATGCCCTAAACAATGACAGTCACAGACATTGATGACATTCTTTTCTCTCAATTCACACAGTCTCATTTTTTACTCACATACTGTTCTCTTGTATCCATTGTATGCATGATAAAAAGAACTGTGCTCTATGTGTAATATTTTTATACATTAAAGCGGAATAAGATTACATCGCCGTCTTTTACGACATATTCTTTTCCTTCCAGTCCTACCAGACCTTTTTCTTTTGCGGCTGAAAGGCTTCCACAATCGAGTAAATCCTGATAATTGACTACCTCTGCACGGATAAATCCACGTTCAAAATCCGTATGGATCTTTCCGGCTGCCTGCGGTGCTTTTGTTCCGATCTTGATCGTCCATGCTCTTGTCTCATCTTCTCCTGCTGTCAGGTAGCTGATCAATCCAAGCAGGGAATAACTTGCCTTGATAAGTTTTTCAAGTCCTGATTCTTTTAAACCAAGTTCCTCTAAGAACATTGCTTTTTCTTCATCATCTAATTCTGCAATCTCCTGCTCGATCTGTGCACAGATAACAAATACTTCGCACGCTTCTTCTTTTGCGTGTTCGCGCACTTTCTGCACATAAGCATTGGATGCACCGTCATCTGCTAAATCATCTTCTGATACGTTTGCTGCATAAATCACAGGTTTTGCCGTCAGCAGATTATATTCTTTAAACCACTTCTGCTCATCCTCATCTTCGCCAAGTTCAAAGGTTTTTGCCAGATTTCCTTCTTCTAAGTGTGCCTTGATCTTTTCTAACAGAGCAAGTTCTTTTGCAAGGGTCTTGTCCATTCTTGCACCTTTTGCTGTCTTGGCAATTCTTCTGTCAAGAATCTCTATATCTGAAAATATAAGTTCTAAATTGATGGTCTCTATATCACGGACCGGATCTACACTTCCATCCACATGTACGACATTGGTATCCTCAAAACATCTGACCACATGCACGATCGCATCTACCTCACGGATGTTTGCAAGGAACTGGTTTCCAAGTCCCTCTCCTTTGCTCGCTCCCTTTACAAGTCCTGCAATATCTACAAATTCAATGACTGCCGGTGTTACTTTTTTTGACTGATACATCTCGCCTAACTTCTGCAAACGCTCATCCGGTACTGCTACCACACCGATATTCGGGTCAATGGTACAGAATGGATAGTTTGCTGACTCTGCTCCTGCTTTGGTAAGGGAGTTAAACAATGTACTTTTTCCTACGTTTGGTAATCCAACGATACCTAATTTCATTTTTATCTTTACCTGTTCAAAAATGCCTGCTTTCCCGGCATCTTTGCCTTTCTATGTTATTTTACTGCACAATTTATTACACAATCATTAAGGCTTTTTCTTTTTTATGCTGTCCACATTTTAATCGTTTCTTCTGGCAATACTCTTAATGTTCTTTGTCTTATATGTTGTTGTCTGGCTGTGTAAACATAATCGTTTCATACAGCTTACAATTATATCATAAGTCCTGCAATTTTAAAACCATCAAAATTTTTATCCGTGTCAGTATATTAATTGGGCATTCATATAACAAATAGTCACCATTGCTTCTGAATACACCAGTCCGCACATCTTTCTTTTCTGCGGAAATGTTGGCACAAACATTCCCCCTTAACATGAATTCTCAAAAAATCTTAAAACGTAATCAAGGGGATATCCCTAGTCTAAATCAGGAATATCTCCTTATAATTTCAAAATGCCAAAATAACTTAAATTTTTCTTTCCGTTGGTGCCTGTTTGTTATACCCCCAAGTATTCACATGGTAGAATTGCCTTTATGTCTGATGCAGTATAATCTGACACATTCCTTACATTTCCATTTTATCATTCAAATAATTTTATCAAAATCTCAATTGATACATGATAATAATAATCTATGTACGAATTTTCTTTTAGAGAATTCCTATTTTTTTCAATATTCAATTTGATTTTTTGAAACCATAAAAATAACGACATTGTATTTCACTTTCGCAACATACAATGCCGTTACCTTTATTTTCTTCAATACACCAAACAAAACCGATTTCTGTATACGATAAGATCCTATACAGAGTTCGACTGGTTCAGTTTTAATGGAGTAGACGGGAGTCGAACCCGTGTCCAAAAACAAATCCCCTGTACTTCTACGAGTGTAGTCTGTGATTTAACATTCCCTCCACGATACCTGCAACAGACACAGTTACCGCTTTAGTAGCTTCATAATACGCCCTTATGTGCAAAGCTTAGCATAAGTCGTTTCTCACATAGTCGAAGCCTGGCTCCTAAGGTGTGAGTGCCCTAGGTCAGACTGCTGCACTTAGGCAGCGTATGCTAAATTATCTTCAGCGTTTAAATTTAATTGTGAAATTTGACGCAATTTCTTTCGACTCGCTTCTCCAGCTTCATCATCCCTGTCGAAACCATTACTACCCCGAATTCGGGTGTAGGTCACTTCTACACCTGCTATTATAGACGCGATCATTTCAGCCGTCAAGGGTTCCCCTTAGGCTTTTTTAATAAAGATTCTTTACCTTGAAATTTCGCTCCGCTTCACGCCTCTGGTCTTTCTTTGCAATGTCATCGCGCTTATCATAGAGCTTCTTACCTTTTGCCAATGCAATCTGTACTTTGACTAATCCACCCTTTAAGTATACTTCCACCGGGACTAAGGTATACCCTTTTTCTGCAATCTTGCCTTGCAGTTTACGGATCTCCGCTTTGTGCATCAGAAGTTTTTTCGGACGCAGCGGATCTTTGTTAAAAATATTTCCTTTTTCATAAGGGGAGATATGCATGCCATAGATAATGACCTCTCCGTTCTCAATACGGATAAAAGACTCCTTAATACTGCATTTTCCCATACGCAGGGATTTGACTTCTGTGCCGTGAAGTGCAATTCCCGCCTCATATTTTTCTTCTAAAAAATAATCATGTCTGGCTTTTTTATTGTTCGCGATCAGCTTGATACTTTCCTTTGCCATCTTCTTCCTCCGCTAACTCAAAATCTATCGTCCGCATAAAAGTATCGGTATCTTTTACACGGATCTTTAGTCTCTGACCGAGTTTGTAATGCTTATTTGTAACTTCTCCTATTAATTCATAGGTTTCTTCGCTGTAGTTGTAATAATCGTCTGTCAGATCCGTGACACGGATCATACCCTCTATTGTATTTGCAAGCTCTACATACATGCCATACCGGGTAACACCGGATATGACACCTTCAAAAGTCTCTCCAATGTGCTTGCTCATATACTCCACTTTTTTGAGTTTATCTGTCTCCCGCTCTGCCTCTTCTGCTAACCGTTCCCGCTTGCTTGCATGTAATGCAACTTCCGGCAGGATCTTCTCATAATGTGCCTTTCTGGTATCATTCATCCTGCCACGCAGATTCTCTTTGATAATACGATGGATCTGCAGATCCGGATATCTGCGGATCGGAGAAGTAAAATGACAGTAGTATTTTGCCGCTAAGCCAAAATGCCCGGTACAATCCACCGTATACTTTGCCTGTTTCATCGAACGCAGGGTCAGTCGGCTGATCAAAGGTTCTTCGGGTGTTCCCTCAATCTGTTCTAACAGCTTTTGCAGTTCTTTTGGATGTACCTCATCCTTTGCAATATGCATACTGTAACCAAAGTTATTGATAAACGTAGACAGTTTTTGGATCTTTTCCTCATCCGGATTCTCATGTGTCCGGTAAACGAACGGTATCTCCTGCCAGAAATAGTCCTCGGCAACCGTTTCGTTTGCTGCTAACATAAAATCTTCAATGATCTTTGTTGCAACATTCCGCTCATACGGGCGGATATCCACCGGATTTCCCTTTTTATCTAAAATGATCTTTGTCTCAGGAAAATCAAAGTCGATCGAGCCACGCTTCATACGTTTTTTCCGCAAAATGGCTGCTAACTTTTCCATCCGCTCAAACATCGGGATCAGTTCTTCGTATTCTGCCCGCTCTTTCTCATCCTGTTCCTGTAAAATTTTTTTGACACTGGTGTAACTCATACGTCTGTCCACCCGCACAATAGTCTCTGCGATCACATGATCTAACAGTTTTCCCTTTTCGTCAAATTTCATAATACAGCTCAATGCCAGACGGTTCTCGCCCTGATTCAGCGAACAGATTCCATTCGATAATGTGTGCGGCAGCATTGGGATCACACGGTCTACTAAATAGACACTGGTTCCACGCTTCTCGGCCTCAACATCCAAAGCGGAGTGCTCCTGCACATAATTCGTTACATCTGCAATGTGGACACCTAACGTATATATGCCATCTTCTTCGGTCAGTGTGATCGCGTCATCCAGGTCCTTGGCATCTTCGCCATCGATCGTGACCGTCTGCCAGTCCCTTATGTCCATTCTGCCTGCCATATCGGCTTCACTAACCTCTTTTGCCACACGCTCTGCCTGGTTCAAAATCTTTTCCGAAAATTCCACCGGCAGATCATAGGCTTTTACGATGGATAGAATATCCACTCCCGGATCATTGACATGACCTAAGATCTCAACAATTTTTCCCTCCGGCTTTCTGCCGTCTCTGCCGTAATCGGTAATCTCGCAGACTACCTTATGACCACTGACTGCTCCTTTGGAACGCTCAATCGGAATAAAAATGTCATTTGCGATCTTCTGATTATCCGGCACTACAAATCCAAAATTTTTACTCTGTTCGTAATAACCGACTACTTTTGTGACACCGTGTTCTAAGATTTTTACGATTGAACCCTCTTTCCTCTTTCCTCCGGTCGACGGCATGATCTTTACCTGTACGGTATCTAAATGCATGGCTCCATGGACTTCAGATTCCGGAATATAGATATCCTCTCCCTCTTCCATCCGTAAAAATCCAAACCCTTTTGGATGACTCTCAAATACACCGGTTACAAAATGATGTTTTGCCTTACTGTATTTTCCCTTTTTGCTGACATCTGCCTTGCCGTCAGCCACCAATGCATCTAACACTTCCTGCAATTCTGCTCTCTGACTTTTCGGGATCTGTAAGAGCATTGCCATTTCTTTTGCTTTCATTGGCACATAGAAATCATCGCACAATAGACTGTATATGATTTTTTTTCTTGTTTCTAATGCTTCTTGATCCATAATTCTCCTATTAAACTCAAAAAGGACTGTCGCATCAACGACAGCCCTGCATTTCCTTTAGAAACTTCCTATATTCAATACAACGGAAAGTATTAAAAACAGTGCAACCAAAGCTCTGGTTGCTTTGACTAAGACACCTTCCATGGAACGGTCTTTATGCTTGCTCCAATAGGTATCGGATGCACCTGCAATTGCTCCAAGTCCTGCGGATTTACCTTCCTGACATAAAATAATAGCTGTAATGATGATACTTATAAGAATTAATACTACTGTTAATATCGTTTTTAAAACTGCCACTTGTGACACCTCCTGTAGTTTCCTCCACTCGTAACTTGGTAAAGTATATCATACTTTCTATGTCTATGCAAGGGTTTTCGCCCAAAACCCGGTATTAAATCTTGTTAAATGGATTCGTATATTTGGCTGTTTCCTTCATTTCTTCTTCAATCCGAAGAAGCCGGTTGTATTTTGCGACACGCTCACTCCGGCATGGTGCTCCTGTTTTTATCTGCCCTGCATTGACCGCTACGGCAAGGTCTGCAATAAAAGAATCCTCTGTCTCCCCGGAACGATGGGAGATCACTGCACGAAATGCATTTTTCTGAGCTAATTCGATCGCATCCATTGCCTCTGTCACCGTACCGATCTGATTGACTTTGATCAAAATGGCATTGCCGGTATGAAACTTAATTCCTAAATCCAGACGTTTGGTATTCGTTACAAACAGATCGTCTCCGACTAACTGGACACGGTCGCCTAAACGCTTTGTCATTGCTTTCCAGCCATCCCAGTCATCCTCGTCTAACCCGTCTTCGATCGAGATGATCGGGAACTCTTCGATCAGTTCCTCATAGTATGAGATCATTTCATTCGTATCCCTTAAAACTTCTTCGTCTTTTACCTTTCCTTCGCCCTCAAAGTGATACATCCCGTCCTCTTCACAGTATAGCTCACTTGCCGCTGCATCTATTGCAATTTTAAAATCTGTACCTGCCTCGTAACCAGCCGCCTCGATCGCTTTGACAATAAACTTCAGGACTGCCTTTGCATCCGGCAGATCCGGAGCAAAACCACCCTCGTCCCCAACACCTGTGGCATAATTTTTTTCTTCCAATAATCTCTTTAAATTGTGATAGACTTCGGCACATTTACGCAGTGCATCCGAAAAATCCTCTGCCTGCACCGGCATGATCATAAATTCCTGAAAATCCACGGTATTCGCCGCATGCTTTCCACCGTTTAAAATATTCATCATCGGAACCGGGAGCAATCTTGTGTGACAGCCTCCAAGATAACGGTAAAGTGGAATCTCTAACGCATTTGCCGCCGCTCTTGCCACTGCCATAGAGACTGCTAACATCGCATTTGCACCAAGATTGACTTTATTTTCCGTGCCATCTAAAGCGATCATCTTTGCATCGATATTTTCCTGTTCTAATACATTCATACCGATGATTTCTTTTGCGATCCGTTCATTGACATGACGCACGGCATTCTGTACGGCAAGTCCAAAATATTCTGTGGTACCGTCGCGCAACTCTACTGCTTCAAACCGTCCGGTACTCGCACCGGATGGGACAGCGGCACTTCCCACAATATAATCGGACACCTTTACTTCTGCTTCAATGGTCGGATTTCCTCTGGAGTCTAAAATCTGTCTTGCTTTTACTTCTGTAATCGGATAAAAACTGTTCATATCTCTTCCTCACTCTTTTTTCTGTTATCCTGTCCGATCCATTCAAAATTATGCAAAAAAACGGCAACTCTCTAAAGATCATTGCCGTTTTTTTTAATCTGTTCTCTATGCTGTTATTTTTGCCGCTCTACGATTTTGCTGCGATATCCTGTCCTTTTATACGTTGATCTCAACCTCTACGCCAAGCAGGTCTTTGCGTTCTTCTAATGCCGGTTTTATGACATTTTCTAAGAATGCGGTTACCTGGATCGGTGCTCTTCCCACATATTTTGCAGGGTCCATAGATTTTTCTAATTCTTCTAAGGTCAGATTGAATGCCGGATCTGCTGCGATCAGTTCTAAAAGATTGTTGTCTTTTCCTTCCTCTTTGACATTCTTTCCTGCCTCCATGGAAAGCTGACGGATCTTTTCGTGCATCTCCTGACGGTTACCTCCATTTTTTACGGCATCCATCATAATATTTTCTGTTGCCATAAACGGAAGCTCTGCCATCATATGTTTGCGGATTACCTTATCGTATACCACCAGTCCGTCTACGACGTTCAGACATAAATCTAAAATACCGTCAATGGCAAGGAAGCCTTCCGGAATGCTTAAACGCTTGTTTGCGGAATCGTCTAACGTTCTCTCAAACCACTGTGTTGCGGATGTGATCGCCGGATTTAAGGCATCGATCATCACATAGCGGGAAAGAGATGCGATACGCTCACTCCGCATCGGATTTCTCTTATATGCCATCGCGGAGGAACCGATCTGGTTTTTCTCAAATGGCTCTTCTACTTCTTTTAAGTGCTGGAGCAGACGGATATCATTTGACATCTTATGCGCACTTGCTGCAATGCCTGCTAAAACATTTGCTACTCTGGTATCTACTTTTCTTGAATAGGTCTGACCGGATACCGGATAACATTCTGCAAATCCCATTTTTTTCGCGATCATCGGATCGATCTTATCGATGGTTTCCTGATCTCCTGCGAATAACTCCTGAAAACTTGCCTGTGTTCCTGTCGTTCCTTTAGAGCCTAAGAGTTTTAAGCTGTTCTGTACATACTCTAAATCCTCTAAATCCATTAAAAATTCCTGCATCCAGAGTGTTGCACGTTTTCCTACAGTAGTCGGCTGTGCCGGCTGGAAATGTGTAAATGCCAGTGTCGGCAGTTCTTTATATTCGTCTGCAAATTTTGCAAGTTCATCGATCACATTGACTAATTTTTTACGGACTAATTTCAGTGCCTCGTTCATGACGATAATGTCCGTATTGTCACCCACATAACAGGAGGTTGCTCCTAAATGAATGATACCTGCTGCCTTTGGGCACTGCTGTCCATAAGCATACACATGGCTCATAACATCATGGCGTACTAACTTTTCACGCTCTTTTGCCACTTCATAATTAATATCCTCGGCATTTGCCTTTAACTCATCGATCTGCTCCTGTGTGATGACCGGTTTTCCATTCTCGGAAAGACCTAATTCCATTTCTGTCTCTGCAAGTGCGATCCAGAGTTTTCTCCAGGTACGGAATTTCATATCCGGTGAAAAAATGTACTGCATTTCTTTACTTGCATAGCGCTCTGAGAGCGGACTGTTATATCTGTCTGTTGACATAGGTGTCTCCTTTCGTATACGGGGTATCTGCTTTATATGGTTATGATTGAACTATGATCATCTCTCAAAGTCTCCGCGGATGTCCTCTTTTGGCGGTTCCATCGGATATTTTCCTGTAAAGCATCCTTTACAGATGGACAATCCGTTGACTAATTCTTCTAATCTTGGAATCTCTAAATAGCCTAGGGAATCCGCACCGATCACATCCCGGATCTCTTCTATCGTCCGGTTATAGGCGATCAGCTGCTCTCTTTCCGGAATATCGGTTCCAAAATAACAAGGCCATAAGAATGGCGGGGAGGAAATCCGTACATGTACTTCTGTTGCCCCTGCATCCCTTAGCATACGCACGATACGGTCAGAGGTTGTTCCTCGCACAATGGAATCGTCTATCATGATGACTCGTTTTCCATCTACTGCCTCTTTTAGGACATTCAGCTTGATCTTTACACTGGACTCGCGGTTGCTCTGTTTTGGCTTGATAAAGGTCCTTCCAACATAGCCATTTTTTACAAATGCCGTTCCATAAGGGATTCCCGATTCCATGGCATATCCAAGTGCTGCCGCATTTCCCGATTCCGGCACGCCTACGACTAAGTCTGCCTCTACCGGTGAATCCATTGCTAAAAATCTGCCTGCTTTAATTCTGGAATCATAGACTCCGATCCCATCGATCCGGCTGTCCGGTCTTGCAAAATAAATATATTCAAAAATACAACGTGCCTGTTTTTCTTTCTCTAAACACATCGTGGTATCGGATACGATTCCTTTTTCCGGCGTGATCGTAACCACCTCACCCGGCAGCACATCACGGACAAATTCTGCTCCGAGTGTGTCTAAGGCACAGCTTTCCGATGTTAAAATATAGGCATTGTCTCTTTTTCCGATACAGAGCGGTTTAAATCCATATGGATCTCTTGCGCCGATCAGTTTTCTGGGACTCATGACAACCAGTGCAAAAGCCCCCTGAATCTTTTGTGCTGCTCTTCGCACTGCTTCTTCTACGTTATCGGAATTAAGGCGTTCCCTTGCGATATGATAAGCAATGACCTCTGAATCGATCGTTGTCTGGAAAATCGCTCCGGTATACTCTAACTCTCTGCGAAGCTCATTTGCATTGATCAGGTTTCCGTTGTGAGCTAATCCTAAGGTTCCCTTCACATAGTTCAACACCAATGGCTGTGCATTCTCTCGTGTGGAGGCTCCGGCTGTAGAATAGCGGACATGACCGACTCCGATATCTCCTTTCATGGACTCTAAAATATCCTGAGTAAAGACTTCATTCACCAGTCCCATATCCTTATGTGTGGTCACTTTTCCTTTCGGTCCGTCTGTCTTGCTGACTGCAATACCACAGCTCTCCTGTCCGCGGTGCTGCAATGCAAATAAACCATAATAGATCGTGGATGCCACATCATGTCCATCAAAATCATACATTCCAAAGACGCCACATTCCTCATGCAGATCATCCCACGGTGTATTTTTTTCTAATTCTTTATTCTTCATAAAGTTTTAACCTTTCACTACCCGGCTGTCTTTAGACCACCGGTATTCTTCTTACTGCCTGTAATTCTCTATGCAGAATTAATCGAATTTTGTACCAGTCAGCAATTCATAAGCCTCTTTATATTTGTCTACGGTTTTTATGACAACTTCTTCCGGCAGCAGATAATCACTGTCCGGATTTGCTTTTAACCAGTCTCTGACAAACTGTTTGTCAAAGGATGGCTGGGATTTTCCTGCTTCATATCCCTCTAATGGCCAGAATCTGGAGCTGTCCGGTGTGAGCATTTCATCTCCAAGCACTACGTTTCCGTTCTCATCTAAACCGAACTCAAACTTGGTATCTGCAATGATAATGCCTTTGCTCAATGCATACTCTGCACATTTTTTATACAGTGCAATGGTACAGTCCTTGATCTGATTTGCATAATCGGTACCTTTTCCCGGATAGATCTCCTCTAAGATCTCTACGCTTCTTTCAAAGGAAATATTTTCATCATGCAGTCCGATCTCTGCTTTGGTACTTGGTGTATAGATCGGTTCCGGCAGCTTGTCTGACTCTTTTAAGCCTTCCGGTAATGTAATCCCACAGACTGTTCCGTTTTCCTTATAACTCTCCCATCCGCTTCCTGTAATATATCCGCGCACGATGCACTCGATCGGAAGCATCTCTAACTTCTTGCACATCATGCTGTTTCCGTCAAATTTTTCCTGCTGGAAAAATTCCGGCATATCTTTCACATCAACGGAAAGCATATGGTTTGGTACGATATCTTTCGTAAAATCAAACCAGAACTTAGACATCTGTGTTAAGATCGCACCCTTTTGGGTAATCTGATTCTTCAAAATGTGGTCAAATGCTGAGATTCTGTCTGTCGCTGTGATAATGAGGCTTTCTCCGATATCATATACCTCGCGTACTTTTCCTTCTTTAATTGGCAAAAATTCCTGTGTACTCATGTCGTCCTCCATTTTCTATGCTTTCCATAACTTAAACTCTGTTTACATACTACAGAAAAAATTATAATACAGGGCGTTTTGGAAAGTCAACGGATTTGACCGGAGTTGTGTTTTTCCGGGTGTAGAAAATTCTGATATTTTTATTAGTTTTTTTGTGTAATTTCTTCCATTTATAAGTTGTGCTAATAACTATGTTATAAAAAACCCTGAAACTCCAAAACCATTTCGGGATTTTGAAATTCCAGGGTCTGCTTTTCATCCGATATATTTTTGACGATCGATCGTCTTATTTTTTGATCAACAGGGATTTTCCGGTCATCTCTGCCGGCTGTTTCATTCCCATGGTCTCGATCAGAGTTGGTACGATATCTGCTAAGCATCCGCCATCTCTTAAGGTATATGCAGGATCATAGTTTACTAAGATAAATGGTACCTGATTGGTGGTATGTGCGGTAAACGGAGCACCTGTCTCGTAGTCGATCAACTGCTCTGCATTTCCGTGGTCTGCACAAATGAACATTACACCATCGACTTCTTTGATCGCCTCTACTGCTTTTCCGACACATTCATCTACTGCTTCTACCGCCTTAATCGCAGCTTCTTCTACTCCGGTATGACCTACCATATCCGGGTTTGCAAAGTTGATGATGATAACATCATATTTATCGGAACGGATGGCTGTTGTCAATTTATCGCATACTTCGTAAGCACTCATCTCCGGTTTTAAGTCATAGGTAGCAACCTTTGGAGAGTTTACTAAGATTCTGTCTTCTCCCTCATTCGGTTCTTCTACACCACCGTTGAAGAAGAAAGTTACATGTGCGTATTTTTCTGTCTCTGCAATACGGGCCTGTGTCATATGATTTGCTGCAAGCCACTCACCGAATGTATTGGTTACGGCAACCTTCGGGAATGCCACAAATTTATTCGGGATCGTCGGATCATAATCGGTAAAGCATACAAAGGTTGTCTTAATTCTTGCACCTCTGTCAAATCCCTTGAAATCATCATCGCAGAAGCATCTGGTGATCTCTCTTGCACGGTCCGGGCGGAAGTTGAAGAAAACAACAGAATCGTTATCTTTAATAGTTGCAACCGGAGCACCGTTTTCCATAACTACGGTTGGTTTTACGAACTCATCTGTCTCATCTTTGTCATAGGACTGCTGAATTGCTTCCGGTCCACTTGCAGCGGTCTGTCCCTCGCCTTTTGTCAGTGCATCATATGCTAATTTTACACGGTCATAGTTGTTATCTCTGTCCATTGCATAGTAGCGTCCGGAAACAGATGCGATCTTACCCACGCCGATCTTTTTCATTTCATCCTCTAATGCAATTGCAAAATCTTTTCCGCTTGCAGGCGGTGTATCACGTCCGTCTAAGAAGCAGTGTACATATACATTGGATAATCCGTTTCTCTTTGCTAACTCTAATAAGCCATAGAGGTGTGTATTGTGGCTATGTACACCACCATCGGATAAGAGTCCGAAGAAATGAAGGTCACTGTTATTTTTCTTGCAGTTTTCTACTGCTTTTAAAAGTGCTTCATTCTCAAAGAAAGTTCCTTCTTCAATATCTTTGGTGATTCTTGTAAGCTCCTGATATACAATACGTCCTGCTCCCATGTTCAGATGTCCTACTTCTGAATTACCCATCTGTCCATCCGGAAGTCCTACTGCTAAGCCGCTGGCATTACCTCTTACAAACGGATACTCTTTCATCAGTTTGTCCATGACCGGAGTCTTTGCCTCTGCTACTGCATTTCCTTTTGTGGTCTTATTCAGACCATATCCATCTAAAATCATTAATACGGTTGGTTTTTTACTCATACTCAATTCCTCTTTTCTTATCACTTTCAGACTTATCTTAAAACAAATCTACACATTTTTCAACTACTTCGATAAATTTGTTACATATCCTTCTTCATCTATGGAAACATCCTTTGAAAGTCCCCGCATAAAATCCAAAACCTCTGTCCTCTGGCTTCCATCGGTCAGGAGTCTGGTCCTCGTTCCCGACTGGATACATGGCAAAAACCGCAAACGGATACTTCCGTCTTTTTGTATCCGCACCTGTGCTACTCCGGTATCTAAGGTCTTGTTATTAAACCAGAAATTTCCCAGACTGTAGAGAACCGGTACGTCCTCTATATAAGCAATTCCCTGTAAACAATGTGTGTGTCCTCCAATGATCACATCGGCTCCTGCACTTACAAATGCTTCCGCTAATTCCTTCTGGTCTGCTCCATAGGAATGATTTCCTTCCGTTCCCCAGTGCGGATATGCAATGACAATATCACTGTTACTCTTTGCTTTTCGGATCACTTCCGTAAATTTGTCAGGTTTTAAGGTCTTTAACACTCCGGGACTGTCTTTCGTTGCTTCTTTTGTATAGGAATACGAACGTTCTATCTGTGTTGCAGCTACTATTGCAATTTTTCTGCCATTTGCAATAAAATAAACAATTTTTTCTGCTTCTTCTAAATTCCTGCCGGCTCCCACATAGGGTATCTGTGCCTGCTCTAGTGTATCCATTGTATCTAACAGTGCTTCTTCTCCATAATCATAAACATGATTATTTGCAAGGGAAACAATATCCGCACCAAGCTGCTGTAACACTTCCACGCGGGATGGCGCCGCCCGGAACGTATATGCCTTTCCGGCTAACGGTGTTCCTCTGTTACTATAGGTAAATTCGTTGTTGATCAGCAAAATATCCGCACTTTGCAGTTCTAACATTAGATCGGATGACAGACAATCATAAATGCCATCTGGCTGTCTGTCCATAAATACGGTCGTAGACCAGCCCTCCGACAGATTGATGTCTCCGGTAAAATCCAACACGGTCTCTTCCCCTGCACATTCTTTGTCATAGATATTTTCTAACAGTTCAGACTGATATCCGGTATCCTGGCAATAGTAGACCCAGAGCACCTGCATCGTATTGCCGGTCAATGTATACCATATATTCGGATCCTGATTTTCCTTTTCTACTTCATCTGCTACTTTTTTTAATGTCTCATCTCCATATTTAGAATGAAACCATGCCAAAAAATTTTCATCGATCGGACGATTACTGATAAATTCTTTCTGGCATTTTTCTAAAATTGTATCATATTCTGTCTGCAGATCTGACCTTGCTCCTGCTTCCTGTTCCTTGTCAGCTTCTGCCTTCTGCCCATCTGCCTGTGCAGTTGTCTGCTTCGTATCTTCATTTTTTTGTTTTAAGTACCATGTTCCTGCAAAATATCCTGTTGCTAAGATCACAAGAAGGATACTTAAAATGATCCCTGCCTTTTGAAGCCTTCGTTTCATAGGTTCCTCTCAAGTTTCTTTTCTCTGCGTTTGTCTTTAACTGTAATAAGCAGCGATGTAAACACCGCTGCTTATCATGATATATCATCGTTATGATTATTTGTAGTTTACGATCTTACCAAAGTCAGCTTTGAGGGATGCTCCTCCAACTAAACCACCGTCAATGTCAGGTTTTGCAAATAACTCTGCTGCATTTCCTGCATTTACAGATCCGCCGTACTGGATACGGATCTCTGCTGCTGTTGCATCATCATATACTTCTGCGATGCATGCACGGATTGCTGCACATACTTCTTCTGCCTGATCAGATGTAGCTGTCTCGCCTGTTCCGATAGCCCAGATTGGCTCGTAAGCGATTACTGCTTTCTTAGCCTGATCTGCTGTTACATCCTGGAATGCGATCTTGATCTGCATACGGATCCAGTCAATGTAGATACCCTGTTTTCTCTGTGTTAAAGACTCACCGCAGCAGATGATCGGTGTAATACCATGCTCAAATGCTTTTAATACTTTTTTGTTTACAGTCTCATCTGTCTCTGCAAAGTATTCTCTTCTCTCGGAATGTCCTAATACAACGTATTTTACGCCTGCATCTACTAACATGTTTGGAGCGATCTCTCCTGTGTATGCTCCGCTCTCCTCAAAGTACATGTTCTCAGCACCAATGTTGATGTTTGTACCTTTTGCAGCTTCCATAGCCGGGATGATGTCGATAGCAGGTACGCAGAATACTACGTCTACGTCATCATTTTTTACTAATGGAGTTAACTCCTTTACTAATGCTACTGCCTCGCTTGGAGTCTTGTTCATTTTCCAGTTACCTGCAATAATTTTCTTTCTTGCCATTGTTTTATTCTCCTTTTTTGTATGTATTGATCCTATAAAAAACAAGGAAGTTCGTTCTTCACTACATTTGAACTTACGAAATATCCTATTTATCGTTCGCTGCTGCTACACCCGGAAGCTCTTTTCCTTCTAAGAACTCTAAGGAAGCTCCACCACCTGTTGAGATATGGGTCATCTTGTCACCAAATCCTAACTGGTTTACTGCTGCTGCGGAATCACCACCACCGATGATGGTTGTTGCATCTGTCTCAGCTAATGCTTTTGCTACTGCAATTGTTCCTGCTGCAAGTGTCGGGTTCTCAAATACACCCATCGGTCCGTTCCATACAACAGTCTTAGCAGATTTTACTGCATCTGCATATAATTTTGCTGTCTCTGTTCCGATGTCTAAACCTTCCATATCTGCCGGGATTGAATCTGCCGGTACTACTTTTACATCGATCGGTGCATCGATCGGATCAGGGAATCCTGCTGCAATGGTTGTATCAATTGGAAGTAATAATTTCTTACCAAGCTTCTCAGCTTTTTCCATCATTTCTTTACAATAATCAATCTTGCTGTCATCTGCTAAAGATAATCCGATCTCTTTTCCCTGTGCTTTTAAGAATGTGTAAGCCATACCACCACCGATGATCAGGGTATCACATTTCTCAAGTAAGTTAGAGATAACGTTTAATTTATCTGCTACTTTTGCACCACCTAAGATCGCTACGAAAGGTCTTACCGGATTCTCTACTGCATTTCCTAAGAAATCGATCTCTTTCTGCATCAGATATCCAACAACTGCTGTATCTACTAATTCAGCCACACCTACGTTAGAGCAGTGTGCTCTATGAGCTGTACCGAATGCATCGTTTACAAATACATCACAGATAGAAGCAAGGTCTTTTGAGAAAGCCTCTCCATTCTTTGTCTCTTCTGCTCTGTAACGTGTATTCTCTAAAAGGATGATGTCTCCATCTTTCATTGCCTCTACGGCTGCTCTTGCATTTGGTCCTACTACTTCGTTATCTGCTGCAAATTTTACTTCCTGTCCTAATAACTCGGAAAGTCTTACTGCTACAGGTGCTAAAGATAACTCTGGTTTTGGCTCTCCCTTTGGTTTTCCTAAGTGGGAGCAAAGAATTACTTTTCCGCCATCCGCTACTAATTTTTTAATCGTAGGAAGTGCTGCTACTAAACGGTTCTCGTCTGTGATCTTTCCATCTTTTAATGGTACGTTAAAATCACAACGGCAAAGAACACGAAGTCCCTTTACATTAATATCATCTACTGATTTTTTGTTTAATCCCATTTTTATTTTCCTCCTGGATATTGTTATGTACGTTTACCGAAATCTGAAACCTTATCTCCGTAAACGAAAAAAATGAGTCCGGCCCTTTAAAGACCGGACCCATGTTGAGTCTTTTTTACTCTGGTATCAATACTTATGCTAACTCTGAGAAGTATTTGATTGTACGAACCATCTGAGATGTATAGCTGTTCTCATTGTCATACCATGAAACAACCTGTACTTCGTATAAATCATCAGAAATAGGATTTACCATTGTCTGAGTTGCATCGAATAAAGAACCAAATCTCATTCCTACGATATCGGAAGATACGATCTCATCCTCGTTGTATCCGAAGGATTCATTTGCTGCTGCTTTCATAGCTGCATTGATGTCTTCTTTTGTTACACCAGCTTTTTTAACAACTGCTGTTAAGATTGTTGTAGAACCTGTTGGTGTAGGAACACGCTGTGCAGAACCGATTAATTTTCCGTTTAACTCTGGGATAACTAATCCGATTGCTTTTGCAGCACCTGTGCTGTTAGGAACGATGTTAACTGCTGCTGCACGGGATCTTCTTAAATCACCTTTTCTCTGTGGGCCGTCTAATGTCATCTGATCACCTGTATAAGCGTGGATGGTACACATAATACCAGCCTGGATCGGAGCGTATTTGTTCAATGCGTCTGCCATAGGAGCTAAGCAGTTTGTAGTACAGGAAGCTGCTGAAATGATTGTATCAGAAGCCTTCAATGTCTCGTGGTTTGTGTTAAATACAACGGTAGGAAGGTCATTTCCTGCCGGAGCAGAGATAACAACTTTGCGGGCGCCTGCATTAATATGCGCCTGTGCTTTTTCTTTGGATGTATAGAATCCAGAACACTCTAATACCACGTCAACTTTTAATTCTCCCCATGGGCAGTTATTTGCATCCGGGAAAGCATAGATTTTGATCTCTTTTCCGTCAACTGTGATGGAATCCTCGCCAGCGCTTACTGTCTCTGCCTTCTCATATTTACCCTGAGAAGAATCATATTTTAACAGGTGTGCTAACATTTTAGGACTTGTCAGATCGTTGATTGCTACTACTTCATATCCTTCTGCACCGAACATCTGTCTGAATGCAAGACGGCCGATACGGCCGAAACCATTGATTGCTACTCTTACTGCCATTTCTTATTCCTCCTAGAAATTTTTAATGAAATTTGCTTGTTTTGAGTACAAGTACTCAACTGATTGTATTTTAACCAATTTTACTAAAAATTTCAAGTATATTTCTTAACTCTGTTAAATTTTTCACTATTATTTTTAGAAATTGGCAAAAACATGGTTCTATTTCTTTGTTTTGACAGTTTTTACCTTCGACCAGCCGGAACAGATCTTGGTAGATTTTCCGTTTACTTTCACTTTCTTATAGGTGCGGATTCTCACATAATATTTTTTCTTTGCTTTTAATTTTGAGATGCTCTGGGATGTGGTTTTGTTTTTGTTCACCTCTTTGATCTTCGTTCCCTTTTTAAACTTACTGTCGGTGGAGTACTGGATCTCATAGCCGTCAGTCTGGGCGGTCTGCTTTTTCCACTTTGCCGTAAAGCCTTTTTTCTTTGCCTTGACGCTGGAAAGGCTGGTTCCCTTCGGCTGGATGGTATATGTCTTTTTCACGGTTCCGCTGTAATTGCCCTTGAAGGCAACTGTGGCCGTGTAGGTTCCGGCGTTTTTGCTTCCGCTCGCGTAAGATACGGTATAGTTGGAGGCCGCAATCGTTTTCCCGGCACTGTCCGTCACGGTCACGGACGGCTTCTGCGCCTTTCCGTTGTAAGTAAATTCTGTTTTTGAGAGACGGATGGTCTTTGGAGCATAGATCGTGACGGTCTTTGTGTCCCCGCATTTTGTACATTTTGTGATGATCTGTCCGTCTTTATTTACAGACGCCTGGACAACTGTGGTCTGGTATGTATGTCCTGTGGCAGGAACGGCTGTCTTTTTTGTATCTCCGCACTTTTGACAAGTCTGCGTCTGTTCACCTGCCGCCGTACAGGACGGAGCCTTTGTAATTTCTGTTTTGTATTGGTGCTGACATGAAGCTTCCCCTTCCGGATAGGCATATGGAAGTTCATGCTCTTTCGCATAGGTTTCCGCATAACTGCCTGGGGTTACGATCAACTGAACCGGGTACGTTCCATCCTCAAGACATGGAAACGCGTCATACTCAATCTCTGTCACACTGGCTGGAATTACAGTCTCTCCGCTTTTCCCTCCCGGACAGGCGATCAGGTTCGTTTTTTCCTTGTTATAGAGGATTCCGTCTTCTGACGCATAGGTCTGATTGTCCGGCGATACTGTAATCTCCGTAAGCTTTTTGCAGGATTTAAACCCGTGGGTCTCCGCTATTTCCGTCACACTGGCAGGAATCGTAAGCGTCTCTTTTCCCCGCGGGCAGTCAATCAGCAGGGTCTTAGCTTTATTATACAAAGCCCCGTCCTCCGACGCATACTTAGGATTATCGGCGGACACTATAATTTCGGTCAGTTTATCGCCGATCCCAAACAACCATCCATCTTCATCCAGACCCAAGTCGGTTGTGCCTGCCGGAATCACAAGTTTCGTAATATCGTTGCATCCGAAAAGAGCGTCGACCGCTATGGACGTCACGCTGTCCGGAACTGTCACAGCTCCTTCTTTTTTTACCGGACAACAGATCAGTCTTGTTTTGTTTTTGTCATAAAGGATCCCAGCCTCCGATGCATACGCAGGATTATCAGCGGATACTACAATTTCCGCCAGTTTTTCACCCCCGCTGAACGTCCCTACATTGTCATCCTCCTCCGGGATTCCAAAATTGATCAGACTTGCTGGAATCTCAATTTTGGTAAGACCGTCACATTCGCCAAAGGCGTCCGCCGGAATATATTCCACGCCTTCCGGAATGGTCAAAACTCCCTCTTTTCCATCCGGGCAGATGCACAATTTTGTTTTCTCTTTGTTATAGAGTACTCCGTCCTCCGACGTATAAGTCTGATTGTCGGGAGATACAGCGATTTCTGTTAATTTACTGCACTTTAAAAATGCACGGTTAGAGATACGGTTTACACCAGCCGGAATTGTAATACTTGTGATACCACATGCGCCAAAAGCACGGCTATCTATATTTTCTACACTGTCAGGAATGATAACGCTTGTGAGGTTGGTACATTTCAAAAAAGTATCGCCCTCAATACTTGTTACACTGTCCGGGATGGTAACGCCTGTCACATTTGCACAGAGACTAAACGTTTTATGGAGCGTTTTCACCGGTTCCCCTGCAATTGTTGCAGGAATCTGGACATTTCCGCCATCCCCATAATAGTGTGTGACTACCACTCCCCCTTCTTCTAACTTATAGTAAGAAAAATCCCCTTCTCTCAGTCCCTCCGAGGAACCTCCCCCTTCTTCTTCATCTCCAATAATATCTGTCTCTTCGTAGACCTCCGCGTCTGTTTCCATTGCATAACTGGTCGCCGGAAAAGCGGAACATGCCAGGACGGCCGCCATTCCAAGGCTTAGGAATTTTTTACCTTTCATTCGTTTTCCTCCTTTTTACCTGTCACCCCTTTAGGGTGATGGCCTGTGCGCATCGGCGCATCTTTTTTACTAAGAACGGGCATATAAAGTAATAATTATAGTATCATCTATTTTTCCCCAAAAGTCAAGGAACTTACCAACTACGCAGGGATTTAGCTTTTATCGTTTTTACCTGCTTCATATTTATACATTTTGTGTTTTACGTCTACAAGTGCTTTTTCTTAATAGCAGTTACCGTCATGATCATAAGCCTTTGATAAAAAAGCGTAAAAAATCCCTGTCGGTTTTATGGGCTGCCTTATGGAATTGATTCCCTTTACCCGCCTTCCTGATACAGCAGGCTGCAGTAATTCTCTACCAGCAGGTCATCCCTGAATATTCTCGTTACACTTTTCCGGGTTACCCTGCTTCCTTTAAACCAATGTATCCTACGGTACAGGTATAGCTCCCTGATATTGAATGCAACCAGTGTCAGCAGGAAAACCGCTTCCACTCCCGCATGGCAGTAACAGTGTTTCGCATAGTAGTACGTCTTTAGCTGGTGGAAGACGTTTTCCTCAATATCCCACCGTTTATGCATCATCTTCCATAGGATTTCATATGGGACCACGTCACTGGTTGTCACCAGCCACACCCAATGGACCTCTTCCGTACCATCTTTTTTCTCCTCGTGTTCGCAAAACCTGACCACCCTTAATGGGACCGTTACCCCTTCCATTTCAAAACCACTGGTATCCCACGCTTCGATCCGTTTCCTCCCACGGCGGAACCCGTCCTTTCTCCCTTCCCCTTTTTCAAACAGCCCCTTTGCATCCTTGTAAATCAGTCGTTCCTCATCCTTCAGGCGGATGACTGCATCCATATGGCAGTCCAGGACTGTGTTAAGGAACGGGGCGTTCAGGTACAATGCGTCTGCTACAATCACATCTGCAAAATGTCCGAATTTCCTGTGCAGGTCCCTTACCAGCCGTTTCCCCCCAGTGAGTTCCCCTTCATCCTTTTCCCCTCCATCCCGCGGGGTAAGCATCTCCTGTCCCAGGACCACGTGCGGGCTGTGCCCTATGGACGCGCACACCACAGAACGGTGGAAATATTCTGTCTGTCCGGCTTTGTTTTTCCTTGTCAGGCATTTCCTGCAGGATTTCTTTGTGCTGCTAAACAGCTCCACCCCGTCAACCGCTGCCGCAGTATACCCGCCGATGGTGCCGGAACGGAACACGGCATTCCGATATGTTTTTTCCACAATAGAATCCAATAGGTCCCCTACCTCATCGGCCTCAAGCAGCGCAAGTGCGTCGCGGACTGCATCCACTTTCGGTATTCTTCCACGGATGAAGTTGCCGAACCGCCTCCCCATGCTTTCAGGAGCACTGAAAAACGTATGGAAGCTTTCGTACTGCAAAAGCAGGGCCATAAAAACTGGCATGATAAGGTTGAAGAACGGGATCCCTTTTCTTTTCCTTTTATCGGTCATCCCCTTGATTTTCTGTGGAATCCGGTATACACTAATAGCATAGATTAGCAGTTTTCGTAACTCTAATTTTTCATTCATGGCACCTTCTTTCGTATGTTTATTTCCTAAATTAATTATACACCAAAAGGTGCCATGTTTGTATATTTTCACACAATAAAAAAGAATTTTTGTAAATGTTTGTCAAATCCAGATAACCCTCTATTTTCCCTCTTTTTTACTCATTTCAACGCTAAAAGCTAAATCCCTGATATTTTATTGAAAGGATTCGTAAATTTCGCCGCTTCTTTCATCTCTTCCTCGATGCGCAGAAGTTCGTTATATTTCGCCACGCGCTCGCTTCGGCAAGGCGCTCCCGTCTTGATCTGTCCCGCATTGACCGCCACGGAAAGATCTGCGATAAAGGAATCTTCCGTCTCCCCGGAACGGTGGGAAATCACCGCTTTAAATCCGTTTTTCTGCGCCAGTTCAATCGCGTCCATCGCCTCTGTCACCGTACCGATCTGATTGACCTTGATTAAGATCGCATTTCCGGTGCGGAACTTAATTCCCAAATCCAGACGTTTTGTATTTGTGACAAACAGATCATCCCCGACAAGCTGGATGCGGTCGCCAAGACGTCTCGTCAATTCCTTCCAGCCGTCCCAGTCATCCTCCGCAAGTCCGTCCTCAATCGAAATAATCGGAAATTCCTCAATCAATTCCTCATAATAAGAAATCATCTCTCCGGTGTCTCTGATCACTTCCTCGTCTTTGATTTTGCTCTCGCCCTCAAAGTGGTACATGCCGTCCTCTTCTTTGTACAATTCGCTTGCCGCCACATCTAACGCAATCTTAAAATCCTTGCCTGACTCGTAGCCTGCCGCCTCAATCGCTTTTACAATGAATTTTAAGACTGCCTTCGCGTCCGGAAGATCCGGTGCAAATCCGCCCTCGTCTCCCACCCCGGTCGATAGATTCTTTTCTTCTAAAAGTCTCTTTAAATTATGATACACCTCCGCGCATTTGCGAAGCGCGTCCGCAAAATTCGCGACATTTACCGGCATAATCATAAATTCCTGAAAATCCACGGTATTCGCCGCGTGTTTTCCACCGTTTAAAATATTCATCATCGGAACCGGAAAGAGTCTGGTATGGCATCCGCCCAGATAACGGTAAAGCGGAATCTCTAAGGCATTTGCCGCCGCCCTTGCCACAGCCATAGAGACTGCCAACATGGCGTTTGCTCCGAGATTGCTCTTATTTTCCGTGCCATCTAAGGCGATCATTTTCGCATCAATGTTTTCCTGCTCTAAGACATTCATGCCGGTAATCTCTTTTGCAATCCTCTCATTGACATGGCGCACCGCATTTTGTACCGCAAGGCCGAAATATTCGGTGGTTCCGTCCCGAAGCTCTACTGCCTCGAATCTTCCGGTGCTTGCGCCGGATGGAACGGACGCCCTTCCGATGATATAATCTGCCGCCTTGACCTCCGCCTCGATCGTCGGATTTCCTCTCGAATCCAAAATCTGACGTGCTTTTACTTCTGTGATGGGATAATAATTATTCATAGGACTCTCCTTTTACGTTTTCATTATTATCCTCATTATTTCCCTGTTTTTTGGGAACTATTCAAGACTTCCGAAAATACAGAAGATACCGCAGATCAAAAAAAACGGCAGATCAGAATCGGAAGAAAGATTGCCGGAACAAAATTCATCACCTTAAATTTCGAGATATGTAACATATTCAATCCCAACGCGATAATAATCACATAACCTGCGCAGGACATTTCCTGAACGACCGTATCGGTCAGAAGCGGTGAGAGCCACTGTGCCGCCAGTGTAATCGCCCCCTGATAGACCAACACAAACACCGCCGAGAAGATCACTCCAAGTCCAAGGGATGAGGCAAAAACGATGGCCGCCACAAAGTCTAACATGGATTTCGCAAACAATGTCTCATGCCGCCCGGTCAGGCCGCTTTGCAAAGAGCCGACAATGGTCATCGCCCCCACGCAAAACAGAAGGGATGCGCTCACAAACCCTTCTGCAATCCCTTTCTTTTCCCCGCCGCCGGAACCCTGGAATTTCTTTTCCAGAAAATTCCCCAGACGGTTGATCTTCTCATCGAGATCCAGCGCCTCCCCAATCAGAGTCCCGATTACCATGGAGAGAATCAGCACCAAAGTATTCTCCCCCTCCAGGGAACCGCTGATCCCGATGTATATGGTACACAGACCCAACGCCTGCATAATCCGTTCGGAAAAACGTTCTGACACCTTCATTCCGAATTTTTTTGTGACAGCAGTAAGCAATAAACCCAAAATGCTTCCCGCCAGTACCGCTAAGGTGTTTACAATCGTACCAAGCATATCAGACCGTAATCTCCACTTCCACGCCGAGCAGTTCTTTTCTCTCTGCCAGCGCCGGATGTACAACGTTTTCCAAAAACTTTGTCACCTGAAGAGGCGCTCTTCCCACATATTTTGCAGGGTCCATGGAGCGCTCCAATTCCTCTAAGGTCAGGTTGAACGCCGGATCTGCCGCGATCAGCTCTAAGAGGTTGTTTTCTTTTCCCTCTTCTTTGACATTCTTTCCGGCTTCCATGGAAAGCTGGCGGATTTTTTCGTGCATCTCCTGACGGTTTCCGCCGTTCTTTACCGCGTCCATCATAATATTTTCCGTCGCCATAAACGGGAGCTCCGCCATCATATGTTTACGGATTACTTTCTCGTAGACCACCAGACCGTCCACTACATTCAGACAGAGGTCTAAGATTCCGTCCACGGCAAGAAATCCCTCCGGGATGCTCAGACGCTTGTTCGCGGAATCATCCAAGGTTCTCTCAAACCACTGGGTTGCGGAGGTAATCGCCGGATTTAAGGCGTCCACCATCACATATCTGGCAAGGGATGCAATCCGCTCGCTGCGCATCGGATTACGCTTGTATGCCATTGCGGAGGAACCGATCTGGTTTTTCTCAAACGGCTCTTCCACTTCTTTTAAGTGCTGAAGCAGGCGGATATCATTGGACATTTTGTGCGCGCTTGCGGCGATTCCCGCTAAAATATTGGCAACTCTCGTGTCCACTTTTCTGGAATAAGTCTGTCCCGATACCGGATAACATTCCCCAAATCCCATCTTTTTTGCAATCATCGGGTCAATCTTGTCAATCGTCTCCTGATCGCCTGCAAAAAGTTCCTGGAAGCTCGCCTGGGTTCCGGTCGTTCCCTTGGAGCCTAACAACTTCAGACTGCCCATCACATACTCTAAATCTTCTAAGTCGATCAAAAATTCCTGCATCCAGAGCGTTGCCCGTTTTCCCACGGTCGTCGGCTGCGCCGGCTGAAAATGCGTAAATGCCAGCGTCGGCAGGTCTTTATACTGGTCTGCGAATTTGGCAAGTTCATCAATCACATTGACCAGTTTTTTGCGCACCAGTTTCAGCGCCTCATGCATCACTATGATATCAGTGTTGTCCCCGACATAGCAGGAGGTCGCGCCTAAATGAATGATTCCAGCCGCTTTCGGACATTGCTGGCCGTAAGCATAGACATGGCTCATCACATCGTGGCGGACTAATTTTTCCCGCTCTTTTGCCACGTCATAGTTAATATCCTGCGCGTTTGCCTTCAACTCATCAATCTGTTCCTGTGTAATCACCGGTTTTCCGTTCTCACTTAATCCAAGCTCCATCTCGGTTTCTGCCAGTGCAATCCAGAGTCTTCTCCAAGTACGGAATTTCATATCCGGGGAAAAAATATACTGCATTTCCTTGCTGGCATAGCGCTCTGATAGCGGGCTGTTGTATCTGTCTGTCGACATGGTATTCTCCTCTCTCATTCCTATCTCTCAAAATCGCCGCGAATATCTTCCTTCGGCGGCTCGATCGGGTATTTTCCGGTAAAGCATCCCTTGCAGATGGAAAGTCCGTCTGCGATCTCTTCTAGTCTCGGTATCTCTAAATAGCCCAAAGAATCCGCTCCAATCACTTCCCGAATCTGATCTATGGTGCGGTTGTAAGCGATCAACTGCTCCCTCTCCGGGATATCTGTCCCAAAATAGCAGGGCCATAAGAACGGCGGGGACGAGATGCGCACATGCACCTCTGTGGCGCCCGCCTCCCGCAGCATCCGCACAATCCGGTCTGAGGTTGTCCCGCGCACGATGGAATCGTCAATCATTATAATCCGTTTCCCCTCCACCGCTTCTCTTAGGACATTCAGTTTGATCTTGACGCTGGACTCCCGGTTGCTCTGTTTGGGCTTGATAAAGGTTCGTCCCACATATCCGTTTTTCACAAAGGCTTTCCCGTATGGAATCCCCGATTCTAAAGCGTATCCTAAGGCGGCCGCATTCCCGGACTCCGGCACCCCAACGACTAAGTCCGCCTCCACCGGAGAGTCGATGGCTAAAAATCTTCCCGCCATAATTCGAGAATGATAGACTCCGACCCCGTCAATCTGGCTGTCCGGCCTTGCGAAATAGATATATTCAAAGATGCACCGCGCCTCCTGCCCTTTTGGAAGACAGAGAGAGGTGTCCGATACGATTCCTTTTTCCGGGGTGATTGTGACGACCTCCCCCGGCAATACGTCCCTGACATACTCTGCTCCCAGAGTGTCCAAAGCACAGGTTTCCGAGGCCAGAATATAGGCGTTGTCCCTCTTTCCGATACAGAGGGGCTTGAATCCAAACGGGTCCCTTGCCCCGATTAGTTTGCGCGGACTCATCACTACAAGGGCATAGGCTCCCTTGATCTTCTTAGCCGCAAGTTTTACCGCTTCCTCCACCGTTTTCGAATTGAGGCGTTCCCTTGCGATATGATAGGCGATCACCTCGGAGTCGATGGTTGTCTGAAAAATCGCTCCGGTGTACTCTAATTCCTTGCGCAGATCATTGGCGTTGATCAGATTTCCGTTATGGGCAAGTCCTAAGGTCCCCTTCACATAATTGAGCACCAAGGGCTGCGCGTTTTCCCTCGTGGATGCTCCCGCCGTGGAATAGCGGACATGTCCGACGCCGATATCCCCCTTCATGGAATCTAAAATATCCTGTGTAAAAACCTCATTGACCAGCCCCATATCTTTGTGGACAGTGACCTTACCCTTAGGTCCGCATGTGTCGCTGACCGCAATTCCACAGCTCTCCTGTCCACGGTGCTGTAGAGCAAAAAGTCCATAGTAAATGGTAGACGCAACATCGTTTCCGTCTAAATCATACATCCCGAAAACCCCACATTCTTCATGCAGGCTGTGACTTAATGTATTTTTCTCCAACTTTTTTTCACTCATTGGGCCATTTCCCTTTCTTTCCAAACTCTCTTTAATCAAATTTTCTCCCGGTCAACAGTTCGAACGCTTCTTTGTATTTGTCAACCGTTTTATCCACGATTTCTTCCGGCAGTAAATAATCGCTGTCCGGATTTGCTTTTAACCAGTCCCTTACAAACTGCTTATCAAAGGACGGCTGCGGTTTTCCCTGCTCATAACCCTCAAGCGGCCAGAATCTGGAGCTGTCCGGTGTGAGCATTTCGTCTCCGAGTACCACCCTGCCGTTCTCATCCAGTCCAAATTCAAACTTTGTATCTGCGATAATGATTCCCTTGCTTTTCGCATATTCCGCGCATTTTTCATAGAGAGCGATCGTACACTCTTTGATCTGCTGCGCATAATCGCGTCCTTTCTCCGGGTAGATTTCCTCCAAAATCTCCACACTTTTTTCAAAAGAGATATTTTCATCGTGAAGGCCGATTTCTGCCTTTGTACTCGGAGTGTAAATCGGCTCCGGAAGTTTCTCGGACTCTTTTAATCCCTCCGGGAGCGTAATGCCGCAGACGGTCCCGTTTTCCTTGTAGCTCTCCCATCCGCTTCCCGTAATATATCCGCGCACAATACACTCTATCGGAAGCATTTCCAATTTTTTACACATCATACTGTTTCCGTCGAACCTCTCTTGTCCAAAAAATTCCGGCATGTCTTTTACATCTGTAGAAAGCATATGGTTTGGAACAATATCTTTGATAAAATCAAACCAGAATTTTGACATCTGTGTCAAAATGGCTCCCTTTTTTGTAATTTTATTTTTTAAGATATGGTCGAATGCTGAGATTCTGTCCGTCGCTGTGATAATGAGGCTCTCGCCATTGTCATATACCTCGCGTACTTTTCCCTCTTTGATCGGTTTAAATTCCTGCATGCTTTATCCTCCATTTATGTGCCTTTTACGTATCTCTTTCGACACTTCGATTCTGCTACAGAAAAAATTATAATACAGTCCATTTCAGAAAGTCAACGAAATACTTCTTTCCTGTAAAAATATGTTGATTTTTTGTGCATTACCATATATACTTATATTGTAAGTAGTTTTACGATAAAAGTACGGTTTTCAGTACTATTTTCCTATATCATTAGGAAAATGACATGGCAGGTTCGCTCGGCGGCGCCAGTTTGACCCTCTTAAAGCGGCCTGCCTTACTATTTCGGCATAAAGTATTTTTTTCATTACTTTAATTTTTTTCGTATAAAAGTATGGTTTAAATTACTTTATGCCTCATAAGAAAGGAGAATTGCGATGGCAAAAAACTATGTAATGGTTATTGACGAGGGGACAACCGGAACACGCTCACTGATTTTTGACAAAAGTCTTAACATTATCGCCTCCAGTTACACGGAGTTTACCCAGTACACTCCTGCTTCTGACAAGGTAGAGCACGACGCTATGGAAATCTATGACAAGAGTATCCAGATGTGCCGACAGGCTATGGAACAGGCTTCTATCTCAAGTGACGATATTGCCTGCATCGGTATCACCAATCAGCGCAATACTTTTGTTCTGTGGGATAAAAACACGGGACTGCCGATTCATCACGCAATCGTATGGCAGGACAGCCGTTGTGGGGAAATGGCTGACCGTCTGGCATCCGAGCAAATCGGCAAAGATACCTTTGCCGCTACCGGCAAAAAACTCTGTACTTACCAGCCGGTGCTTCCAATCCGCTGGCTGATGGACAATGTGGACGGCATTGAGAGCCAGGTCAACTCCGGCGATATTTTATTCGGTACGATTGACTGCTGGCTGATCTGGAAACTGACGGAGGGCGCTGTTCATGCAGTTGCCAGCTCAAACGCTTCCTCTCTAGGCTGCTACGACTTAAAGGAAAAGAAATGGTATCAGCCGATTTTCGATCACCTGAAGGTGCCTGTATCTATTTTCCCGGAGGTATTAGACGATGCGGCTGATTATGGAACGACGAATCTGTTTGGTTCCCCGATTCCGATTACCGGAGCAATCGCTGACCAGCAATCCGCACTCTTTTCCGAGAACTGCCATCAGGCGGGTTCCGCAAAGTGTACCAACGGAACGGGAACCTTTATGGATATCAATATCGGTACCGAAGTCAAACTGCCGCCTGACGGACTGGATACCTTAATCGCCTGGACACTCAACGGAGTGACCTATTACTGTTATGAGGGCATGATCGCCGTGACCGGTTCCGCCGTTCAATGGCTCAGGGACGGCCTTCAGATTATCAATTCTTCCGCTGAGACTGAGGAAATTGCGGCCAGCGTAGAAGATACGAACGGCGTTTATTTCGTACCTACCCTAGCGGGAATCAACTGCCCGGAATATGACCCGTTTGCCCGCGGACTGATCGCTGGCATCAGCAGAGGCGCCACAAAGGCTCATCTTGTCCGCGCTACTTTGGAGGGAATCGCATTCTCACTCGCCGACATTATGAACGTTGTAAAGGACAGAACCGGTATCTCGGTAAACAATCTGCAAATCGACGGCGGAGCTTCTAAGAATAATCTCTTAGCTCAGATGATTGCCGATTATACGCAGGCTTCCGTATCCCGTCCGAATTCTGTAGAGGCTACTGCTTTAGGCGGAGCTGAGATGGCTTTGATTGGAGCCGGACTTGCAAAACAGGAAGATTTTGCAAGTGTTATGGATATCGACCGGACCTTTACGCCGCAGATGGACGATGAGAAGAGAACGAAAAATTATGAGGGATGGGAACGCGCGAGAAAACGTGCCGGAAAATGGCTGGTTGAATAAAAAGATTCTCCTTCTATATAATAAAATAAGAACTGCTAAAATGAGGGGTGCCGTATGACATCCCTCATTTTAGATCCTGTAACAATTTTGGAAGTATTTCATTGACGTCTCCCACGATTCCGTAATCGGCATATTGAAAGATAGGAGCCTCGGCATCCGTGTTGACCGCAACGACATATTTCGCGTTGATCATGCCCGAAATATGCTGAGAGGCCCCGGATATCCCAAACGCCAGATACAATTCCGGCGAAATGCTCTTCCCGGACTGTCCTACCTGCCGGTTTCTTGGCGCCCATCCGGCTTCGATCACAGGTCTTGTGGCCGCTACGGCCCCGCCTAAGCGGATTGCCAGTTCCCTAAGAAGTTCAAAATTTTCTCTCCCGCCAAGTCCGTTTCCTCCGCCAATTACAATCTCTGCCTTTTCCAGGTCTATATCTTCTACAGGCTCCCGGATTTCTTCAACACACTCCGCCTGTCCAAAAGGACAGATATGATCTGCACTGTAAGATACAAGTTCTCCCCCCGTCCCATTTGCAAGCTGCCGGGGACGCAGCAAAAAAGACATGACTGACGGCTGTCTTAAGGAAATCTCTTCCAGCAGGCATTTCCCGTATGCCAGCCTTCTGATACGCTTTCTCTCACCCTCGGACTCCACGGAAACAATATGATTCCAGCCGGGCCAGCCCATCGCCGCGCACACCCTCGCCCCGATCTCTCTCTCCTGTATGGTGTCTCCTAAAAAAAGAAGCGTTCCTTTGTTCTGTTTTAACAGATCTGTCAGGATTTTTGCCCTGGTATCCGCTTTCCAATAGGAGGTTTCATTTTCCGTAATCTCGATCAGCGTCTGTGCTCCTGCGCCGTATAAAAACGCCCTCTCCTCCTCCAAAAGAGCGCCGAATACGGCTCCTATGACCTGCAAACCGGACAGGGACCAACATTCTTTTCCCGACAAAAGCGCGGCATTTTCTTTGATCGTATCTCCATCTCCCAGATACACCAGCAGACTTTCCATCCTATTTTTCCCCCCGATTTTTTTCTTCTATGATTTCCCGGATTGTTTGAACGGCGTCCTGTATCTGTTCCGGCTGAACCGGGATACATCCCTTCCTCTTCGAAAAAGCGATGTACTCCTTTTTGCAGGACGAATCTTGCGCCCCGGCCTCCCCCTCTATCCGTTCTATTTCTTTTTTTCGGGCGGCCAGTTTGTTTTTAAGCGTCGGATACCTGAGATCATTCCCAAACCGCTCCACAGAAAAGACGAAAGGGGACAGCCAGCGGTATTTCTGACTCCCCTCGTCCGTCTGCCTTTTCGCAGTATGTTCATCAAACCCGGTCACCAGACTGAGAAATCCTCTCTCCAGAAGATGCGCCAGCTTTGGCCCGGTTCCTCCGCTCATCGTATCAGGAGCCTCTTTTCCCACCAAAACCAGATCATAGGGCTTTCCTCTTTTTTGTTCTAATTCGCAGATTCCCGCCCAAATCGCCTGTGAAAAATCACCGGAATTGTCATCGCAGCCTATGCGGACAGCCTGATCTGCCCCGCATGCCATTCCCTGATAGAGAACAGGCTCAATCCCAGCTCCTCCCGCCGATAGAACGGTAACGCTGCCCTCATGTTTCTGCACATATCTGAGGGCAAGTTCTAAGGCGTATCCGTCATAAGGATTTAAGATTGTGGATGCGCTTTCAAGACCAGCCGGGTCCAGTGGAACAGAATCATCTATTACCTGCTTCATACAGACTAAAATGTCCATCTTCTCCTCCTGATTAAAACGTTTGGATTTCTCTTGCAATAATCGTTTTTAAGATCTCGTTCGTTCCCTCAAAAATCTGAAAAATCTTGGCGTCTCTTAGGAGTTTTTCCACCGGATATTCCCGGCTGTACCCATAGCCGCCAAAACACTGTACGGCTTCCTGCGTCACTTTCACCGCGGCATCGGAGGCGCAGCATTTTGCCATTGCCGCCTCTTTTTTAAAGGATATGCCCTGCTCCATCCTTGTTAGGGCATAGGCTGTCATCTGCCGTCCCGCCTCCGTCTGCATTGCCATCCCCGCTAATTTAAACTGCATCCCCTGGTTTCTGTTCAGAGGTTTTCCAAATTGCTTCCTGATGGCTGTATAGGCAACTGCCTCCTCCAACGCTCTCTGGGCGATTCCGACGGCGACGCAGCCCATAAAGGCTCTCGCTTCGTCTAGGGCTTTCATTGCCGTCTCAAATCCCTGTCCCTCCATTCCAATCCGGTTTCTCTCCGGGACAAGTACATTCTCAAAGATCACGTCGCAGGTATCGGAAGTTCTGATTCCCATTTTATCTTCATGGCCGCCTGCCTTTACGCCCTCTGCATCCGCTCTCACAAAGAACATGGAGATTTCTTTTTTTCCCTCTCCGTTCTCGGTCAGAGCCGCCACACTGTAAAAGGACGCAATCGAACCGTTTGTGATAAAGCATTTTCTTCCATTTAAAAGGTAGGCCCCGTCTCTTTTTTCCGCGCGGGTCTTTATCGCTCCCGCATCCGATCCTGCTTCCGGCTCCGTCAGGCAAAAGGCGCCAAGCCCTCCCTGTTCGAGGAGGGCGCACGCTTCTTTTTTTAATTCTTCGCTCCCCGCAAACAGTATGGGTTTTAATCCCAGACTGCTTGCGGCGAAGGTAACGGCAAATCCCGCGTCCGCTTTGGCCATCTCCTCAAGCAGGGCGCCCGCCGATATTTTATCCAGACCTAACCCTCCATAACATTCGGGAATGTCTAACATATGAAATTGCAGTTCCATCGCCTGCCGAAACAGTCCAAGCGGTACTTCTCCGCTGCGGTCGCACTCTCTGCACAGGTCGCGCACCTCTTTTTCGCAGAACTCATGGACGGTCTCTAACAGTTCTTTTGTCACTTCCCCGATCAGATATGCCATAGTATCCTCCTTTGGTCTGATAGTCCGCCAGCTTGCTGCGGGTTTTTATTTCAACGGCAACAGGGTTCCCGGATTCATAATTCCATTCGGGTCTAACTGGTCCTTGATCATTCTCACGAGCGGGAAGGAACTGCCAAGCTCTTCCTCAATCTTGCGGACACGTACTTTCCCGATTCCATGGTGGTGCGCGATGGTTCCCGTCTCATATTTGAGAACTTCGTCGCACACGCCCTCCATCACCTGATAGTGCTCCGCCGTTGCATTTTCGGAATCCTGGATTTTTAAATTGTAAACGAAATAAATATTGGTTCCATTGATATAGCTGTGGGATACATGGCCTCCGAACATCGTCAGATTCGGGCATTTTTCCGGGAGGGCCGCCATCACATCGTCATAGATTTTGTGAATATCCGTCCAGTCCGCGCACACCTCAATCGTCGCATAGGAGATATGGGTGGATAAGAAGCGGTCCTTTTCCTCCTGCGTTCCGACTGTAAAACTTAAATTATTCCGGTTCACAAACCAGTGCTCTACCGCCTTTGTTCCAATATATTCCGCATCATAGGACATCGCGATTTTATGAATACTCTCGCCCGTAGCCTGTGCAATTTCTTTCGGGCCTTCCGCGCTGAAGAACATAAACGCTTCCTCGTCTTTTAATTTTACGCTGCCGTAATTGTGGTCGACATCCGGCTTGTCATAGAGCCTTACAACGGACGGCTTATATCCTTTTGCCATAATCTCGCGGATACAGTCTAAGCCTTTGTGGAAATTCTCTACGATATAGCCGCCAATCCACATATCATCCGGGTAATACGGGAAGAGTTTTACCGTGATCTCTGTCATAAAGGCCCAGGCTCCCTCGCTTCCTAAAAAGAAATGGCGCAGATCAGGACCTGCCGATCTTCTCGGCGCATTTTTAATTCTAACAGTCTCTCCGTTTGGCAGGATTGCCTCCAGGCCGCAGAGCATATCCTCGATTCCGCCATAGTAGGTGGAGAACTGGCCGATACTTCTCGTGGCCACAAGGCCGCCCAGGTGTGCCAGCGGGGAGGACTGCGGGCTGTGTCCTGTGGTCAGTCCCTTTTCGTTGGCCAGTTTTTCCAACTGGGCGAGCGGCATCCCGCACTCTACGGTTGCCATCATATTTTCCGTATCCAGTTTGATTAAACGGTTCATTGCGGAAGCGTCGACAATGATAGTCTGATCGTCAATGACAAGGAGCTGGTCTTCGGAACTGCTCGCGCCGGTTCTTGCAATCACATGGATTTTATTCTCATTGCAGTAGGTCAGCACCTTTTTAATCTCTTCTTTATTTTTTACATTGACAACGCAGAGAGGCTGATGCGGATTTTTATGTCCAAATGCCTTCTCGTAATTGTGGACGGTCGCTCCCTCGTTTTCGATGATTACGTTTTCATCCGTAATCACCTGCTCTTCGCTCAGTAACCGAACCATTTCTTTGATTGTCTGTTCTCGTAATTCCATTTTCTTTTCCTCCTCGTCTAAGCGGAAGAATTAATAGTAAGACGGATCCATCTTTCCTTCCATCACGTCTTTTTGAATCGCCGCCATCTCTATCACATTGACATTGTTTTTCATCAATTCTTCCATTCCATAGTCTTCTTTATTAATCAGTATCACCGGGGTCATTATCTGTTCATCCAGTCCCAGATAATCCAGGCTTACGCTTTTATTTTTATAAATCTGATACTCCTCGCAGTCATCCCTCTGTACTACCAGGTCGATTTCCTTATGTACAAACGCATTGTAAGTCTCGTGGTAGTGCAGTCCTACTTTTTTTACATCCTTGCCCTCGCAGAGCAGATTAGACAGATAGGTCTGTTCCAGGGCGCTCTCGTAGATGCCGATACTCATCCCATCCTCAATGCCCTGAAACTGCTCCGTATTATAGTAAATACGGTAACCCAGGTTATATTTACAGTTTTTTAATTCCATTGCCGGCCTAATATTTTTGTAGGTTTCTTTTCCGATCTCATAGGCCAGCTTTGTCGTAATCACAAAATTACATCTTCCCCTGTCCAGGGAAACCAAACGGTTTTTTACCGGAGTCATAAACGAGAGATTAAACGGAACTCCCTTTTTCTTTAAAACAAGGTTCATCCCCGTAAGGAGTCCGCTTAAGGTCTTACTCGTCTGAACCGGAACGCAGCCAAGCAGAGGATCCCAATCGGTAAAAGTCCATAGTTTTTCATAATTGATCTTTTCTAAAAAAGTTCCTTTCGGACCGCATTTTTCGATTGTCATGCAGCCATGGTCTAACAGCGTCTTGATCGCCGTCTGGATCGTCCATCTCGAAAAGCCGCCGTTTCTCTCGTATTCTGCAATCGGGACCATTTTATCTCCCGGCTCTTTATTTACAATATCTCTTGCAATCATAATCGTGACCAGTGCATTTTTCTGGTAAAATAAATTTGTATTTTGCATAATTCCTCCCGTTTGGCTTTTATCTATTCTTCTGTACTAAATAAAATACTACCAGAATTATACAATTTTGCAAGGGATATCCCGCTATTCTAACGTGGCCGTGCTCACAATATCAACGCCGGTGTGACAGACATCCTTTAATACAATGTCGCCGCAGGAAATCGGCGCTTTTACGGCTGTCCGATAGATTTCCTCTAAACATTCTGTCAGCTTTGCTTTCGGCACCTCTCCACGGGAGATCACAGCCAGCCTTTTCTCATCCCGGTTTAAAACCGCTACGGTACTTGTAATCATTCTCATAGGGTTTAAATATTCATTTTTTCCGTGTTCCTCCCCTCTCTTACATCCGTTCCCGCTCACCGAGATGGTTCCGTCCTGCCCCTCTGAAACGGTAAGATGACAGCTCAAAGGACAAACGATACATGTATATTCAGCCATTTTCTACACCTCCCTCACCTGAACTGTAACCGGACCCTGCGCCCCCACCGGGCTGTCTATAAAGATCATCTCCGGCGGCGCTCCATGTGGAAGCTGCTTGGATGCTAAAACGGCCCCGTTCTGCACTACCTCGACTTTGATTTTTTTCAGCGGTTTCGTTACCCGCAGGAAGAAAGATACTTCCTCTTTTTCTCCGCGCCTGATTTTCTCAGGTACGACAAAATTAACATTTTCTCCGGCAACTACCTCGTTGCTTTCTTTCTCTCCCCGGTCTTTTCCGCTCAGGTAAGCGGCCGCCCCTCTTGCGGCGATTTCACCCGACTGTGAAACGTAATCCACCAGGTCGTAAACCACGCTTACGTTTCCTGCGGCAAAGATTCCCGGTATGTCCGTCATAAAGTTCTCATCTAACACCGGCCCTTTCGTCTTCGCATCGAGAGGAATCCCCGCTCCTTTTGACAACTCGTTCTCAGGAATCAATCCGACGGCAAGTACTAAAAGATCGCAGGCTATGTACTCTTCCGTCCCCTCGATGACTTCACGGTTCTCATCCAGTTTCGCAACCGTTACGCCCTCGATGCGCTCTTTCCCGTGAATCTCCTTTACGGTGGCCGACAGGGTCAGCGGTATCTCATAATCTTCCAGACATTGTACGATATTTCTAGTCAGTCCTCCCGGACTGCTCATCACTTCGTAGACACCCTTGACTTTGATTCCCTCCAAGGTCATCCTTCTGGCCATAATCAGTCCGATATCACCGGAGCCTAAGATCACGGCTTCTTTTCCCGGAAGATAGCCTTCCATATTGATGAATCGCTGGACGCTTCCCGCCGTGTACACCCCGGCCGGACGCTTTCCGTATAAAAGCACCTGGCTTGCAGTCCGTTCTCTGCATCCCATAGCCGCTACAATCGCGCCGCAGGTGAGATAAACCATACCGTGTTTTCCGCTGCAGGCATAAATCTCTTTTTCCGGGGTCATCTCAATAACCATCGTTTCTAAAAGCACCTCAATATCGCTCTCTTTGATCTGGTCGATAAAACGCTGCGCATATTCTGTTCCCGCAAGTCTTTCCCCAAAACGCTGGATTCCAAAACCGTCGTGGATACACTGTTGTAAAATGCCGCCGAGTTTCTTATCTCTTTCAATGATAATGACCTTCTCTACGCCCTGCCGTTTGGCCTCTAAAGCGGCCGCCATTCCAGCCGGGCCTCCTCCGATCACGGCCAGGTCAACCTTCATTTTTTTCATAATATCACCGTCCTTTCTCCGCTTCTTCTCTATTTTTCTTCAGGAGAATCGGTGAAGCCTCTCCTCTTAAATGAATCTCGGTCCAATCCGTTCCAAACTCTCTTGCCAAAAGTTCTATTACTTTGATCTGGCAGAAACCTCCCTGGCATCTTCCCATCCCGGCTCTGGTCCGGTGTTTGATGGCGTCCACGGACTTCGGCGGAACCGGGCTTCTCATCGCGGCTAAGATTTCCCCTTCTGAAATCTGCTCGCATCTGCATATGATATTGCCGTATCTCGGATCTTTTTTGATTAATTCATCCTGTTCCTCGTGGCTTAGCTGATTAAAACGCACGCCCGCTTTTCTCTCGGCAATAAAATCTGCTTTCGGCACCAGGTTCTTTCCCTTTTTCCGGTAATCATCCGTTACAATCCGCACAACCCGCTTCGCGATTGCCGGAGCCGAAGCCAGTCCCGGCGACTGAATCGCCGCAACATGTACAAACCCGTCTGTCAGTTCTGACATTTCCACAATAAAATCCTCTTTAAAATCTGCCGGCCTTACCCCCGCAAAAATACGAATCACATCCGCACTTGTCACATTCGGGTCCTGATTGCAGGTCATCGTATAATCCAAATCCTTCTTCGTTGTACTGTTGTCCTCTTTGTCCGGCACCTCCGTCGCCGAAGGACCAAGCAACAGGTTCATATGAGGGGTCGGATGCATACCGCCGCCCTTTGATTCCACATTTTTTCCTTTATGATATTCGGGAGTGAGCTGAGATACCAGTCTCGGATAGGACGGCACTTTCGCCTTGTCCATAATCGCAATCGTACCTTTTCTGCCGTGAATCGTATAAAACTGATCTCCCGCCATCTTCGCGATGTCATCCGCATAGACTCCTGCGGCATTAATAACATACGGCGCTTTGATAATTCCGTGATCTGTGATCACTCCCGTCACCTTTCCGTCCTCTGTGAGCACATCCCCGACATTATGCCCAAACAGGAAGGTTACTCCATTGACCGTCGCATTTTCGGCAAGGGCAACGCAGGTCTCATACGGCTCGATCTGACGCTGAGTTGGAAGCCACAGGGCCGCATAGATTGGAACCCCTGTCTTGGCAAGCCCCGGCTCTAACGCTCTGGTCTCCTCCGGCGTCAGTATCTTTGCCCCTTCCACGTCATTCCTTAGCGCTACCTCATAACGTTTTTTCAATTCCGGCATCTGGCTCTCTTCCTGAATGATCTGGAGCGCTCCGCAGTCTAATACGTTTAAGTCCAGCTCCTTTTCCCATCTCCGGTAACCTCGGTTGCCCTCGACATTCAACCTGGCCTTCAAAGTGCCTGGTTTACATTCCTGTCCGTGGTGGATACAACCGTTGTTTGCGCGGGACGCTCCGGCCGCCACATCGTCTCCCTTTTCCACTACTACGATATCAAGCGGATATCTGGACAGTTCCCTTGCCGTACCGCATCCGCTGATTCCGGCTCCGATAATCACCACGTCAGCCTCCCGGATGACTCCGATCTCCTTGCCCGCTTTGATAAACGGCTCATAATCTCTTGTCGGAATGGTCACTCCCTTCGCAGTCATTTCGCTTACCACGTTGCGCACGCCCTCCACGGCCGCAGCCGCATGTCCGATGTTAATCAGCGTATTCCAGTCGGAACATTCCCCTTGGAGAGTTACAATATTTCTCTCGTCTGTCTTACAGGAGATCTTCTCCTCCGGAAATTTTTCAGTAAGCATCTGCTTTACCCGATCTAAAAGCATACTGTTCACTCCTTTCTGTCTTGTCTTTGTCTATAGTACGGAATAAATTACTATATATGTAAAAAAAAGAACTTCGCCAGGGAAAGCAGTATTTTTGTACTCCTTTTTCTCTGTAATCTCTTTTTGTGAATTATAGTACTTTTTTCCGTACTCTACTTACAGATTCATCATATCATCTCGTAAAAGTTTTGTCAATGATTTTGTCCCTCGTTTCTCATGTAATGCAATATTCCCTCAGGATTTTTCCAAGAACAGACAGACTCCTCCCGCACTTTTTGATTATAGTTTTGATATATTTACAGAAATGTAAGACAGTGCAGTTTTTGCACTTTTTGAATATTAGATTTTTTAATGATTTTCTTATGGATTACGGATTATCTGGATAACAGTATGCTTTCTTCGATCTCTCTGATCTCAGCTTCCGTTAGGTCTGTTGCATCCATAATAACATCCATGTCAATTCCCTTTTCTAACAATCTTTCCGCAGTTTTTTTCCTTTCTTCGCTCCTTCCTTCTTTCATACCGTCCTCAAATAACATTCTTCCTATTTTTGTCATACCAATCCGCCTCCTAATCGCTTCTGCATTTTTCGTACTGATGAATTTGTCACTGATGACTAAGAGTCCTGCGAGAACCAGCTTTTGCTCCTGTCTAAACGGGAGGTTGCTGTCTGTAGCTTTTATTATAAGGGATTTTTTATGTGGTTACAAGAAAATTTTTATTTTTTTCTCTGTCAAAAAGAGAACACCCTCCGCCTATGTCCCAGTATTTTTGCCTCTAATTTTAATCATCCCCTCCATTTGACAGTTCTCCCCCCGGATGTTATGATATTTCTAAAGTACGGAAAAAATTAAATTATATCTTTTCCCGGCCAACGAGGACGCGCGCGCCCGGCCGGGCCAGAGAGGAGGAGTATTTTGAAACGGATTTTTGTAAGTTTTAAGATGGTAAACGATTATGAACAGGTTTTACCCGAAGATTGGGATGCTTTCTTACAGGAGGACGCCGCACTCGATTATGTACGCCAGATCGTAAACTGTTTTGATGAATCCGCCCTGGAGCTGGCCCTGCGGATAAAGGATTATTACTCCCAGATCGGGGAAGAGACAGAACTCACCGCCCTGACTATCGCAAATGATTCCCCGTCCTTTTTTAAAACCTTATTTGCAACGGGATATGACAGGGTCATTCGGCTTACCCCCTCTCCTGGAGAAAATTTTTCGCCTCTGTCCATCGCGGACAAGATTCTATCCTTTATCCGGGAAGAACAAGCAGGATTTGACGCTTTCCTGTTCGGGCAGCAGGCCGCCCCTTTTGACAGTGGCCAGGTACCCTATTTTGTCGCACAAGGCCTTGGAATCCCCGCCATTTCCAATATCATCTCACTTAAGGCAGAAACAGACTCTCTTGTGGCCGTCTCTCAAAAAAGCGACCATATTCTGACCTACCGGATTTCGTCGCCGGCTGTCTGTCTCATTGGAAACTGCAAACGGACTTATCTGCGTGTGCCAACCCTGCGCGAAAAACTGGCCGTGTCCAAAAAAGAGGCACTCTGTCATACATTTTCTGTGGAAGAGCAGCCCTCTTATCAGCCCGAACATCTTGTCCGAAACATGTCAGAGCGTTCTCCGGTTCTCTATCATAATTTGGAACCCCAGGAAGCCGCAGACCAAATTCTAAACATTCTGAAAGAGGAGGTATCCCGATGAAAACAGCCCTTGTCGACTATAGAAACAGCTCACAGCTTCCCCTTCTCCTCTCAGAGGCGGAAAAAATCTCCGAGCCGTCTCAAATCGTTTATTTTGAGTTGTCCGGGGAGCCGGGACAGCTTCCCTTTTCCTATCTGGATTCCCTCTCGAATTTATTTGAGAGCGAACGCCCGGACCTGGTTTTATTTCCCCACACGGATGATGGCTGCGAGCTTGCGTCCCGCCTCTCCTGCCTGCACCGGATAGATTCTCTCACGAATGTGACTCAGGTTGAAACCTGTAACGGACAGCTTATCCTGCACAAAGATATTTACAACATGAATCTGGCCGGAACCTTCCCGGCTGCCCGTCTCCCCTTGTGTGCCACGCTGTCTCCTGCCGGAAAGAGCGCGGAAGAATACAGACCGGAGCTTTTGCGGCCATCTCTGCCCGTCTTGCCCTCCAATACCTGTGACGGGCAAATCCATCTGATTGCAAAAGAACCGGTGATACAGGAGGAACGTCTTTCCGATTCCGATCTGATCTTTGCCTGCGGGCGCGGACTGAATAAAAAAGAAGAGATTGCAGATCTAAAAAAAGCCGCTCAGTTCTTCGGCGGACAGGTCGGCTGTTCAAGACCCGTCTTTATGGATGGTCTTTTGGGCGCGGAGAGCCTGATTGGAATGTCCGGGCATCTGTGCTCCCCATCCTGCTGCCTGACCATCGGAGTATCCGGCGCGGCGGCTTTCCTTGCGGGCATCCAAAAAAGCCGCAAAATCATAGCGGTCAACACCGATGAAAAAGCTCCTATCTTCTCCTGCTGTGACATCGGTATCATTGGGGATGGAAGAGAGATCCTAGACGAATTGTTAAAGAGATTGGAGGATGAGAATAATGAAATGGAATGAACGTTACAAAGAATATTTGACAGATGAATCCGGCCTTCGCGGAGCCTGTGAAGAAATTATTTTTCCTTCCTCCTCTGATGAGCTGCGGGACTGTCTGAAATTGGATTTGCAGTTTACCATCCAGGGGAGCCGCACCGGAATTATGGGGGGCGCTTCCCCGATGGGCGACGGCAGCGATTCCCGAAAGGTGGCCATTTTGAACTTATCCCGCCTTCAAAATATCGCCGAGGTTACCATCCAGAACAACATTTCCTATATACGGGCAGATGCGGGGGCTGCCCTTGAGGATATCCAGGCGCGCCTGCGGAAAAAACACTTATTTTTCCCTGTCGAGCCGACAGAAAACACCGCCACCATCGGAGGCGCATTTGCCTGCAATGCAAAGGGTCTGACATCTCTCAAATATGGTTCCTGCAACGACCATGTGGAGGGAATTGAACTGCTCACGGCAGATGGAAATCTCCTGACAATACCGCGGGGAAATTATTTTTTTGAGGAAGACGGCTGTCCCCTCCCGGATGGAGGATTTCTCTCCTGCCGCCCTCTTCCCTGCAAAAAGGAGCGGATTCCCCTCCTCCCCTATAAGGGTATGGATCTGATTGATCTGTTCGCAGGAAGTGAAGGGACGCTCGGTATCCTTCTCTCGTTAAATCTGAGGGTCATTCCAATTCCTCCGGCCTGCTGGTCGCTGATCTTCTTTTTTTCTGATGAAAAGGAAGCCCTTGCCTTTGCCGGAAAATTAAAAACCCTTCCCGCTGGGGCGGGGGAGATTCTCTGCGCAGAATTTTTTGACCCTCTTTCCCTATCCCTGTTTCGGGAGGCAAAAGAGGAACAGACTTCTCTTGCCCCTCTGCCCGACCCGCCTTCTGGAGCCACCTGTGCCATTCTGTTGGAAGCGGCTTCCCATTCAGAGGAAGCTATGGAGGAATTTCTTTTCTCATTGTTAGAAATCTCAGAGCAGTCAGACGAGGAACGCACCTGGGCGTCCGACTCCGCAATTGATAAAGAGCGTTTTCGCTCTATGCGCCACTGTGTACCGGCGTTCCGACGGATTTGCCGGTCATCG